>JAAUYH010173112.1_pt1 | contig 16189 bp, 14 predicted proteins | sample 7278061 | NCBI WGS metagenome assembly JAAUYH01 (sample SAMN14350203, study PRJNA611818) | marine sediment metagenome | isolation source: surface marine sediment (0.6m) | place: French Polynesia: Moorea | collected 2018-08 | reverse complement strand
GAAATTAGTTTCCGAAAAATATAAAATCTTCTGATCGTAATCGGATTATTTTAACAGCTTATTCATCGAATACGCCAAACAAACCGCCGAAATGTGAGACACAACTATTCTCTAAATTGCAATTCGAACCTTTGATTCGAGACATCGAAGAGATTTAATTACTCTGATTGACTGCCCGAATCGCTTCGGATTTAAAGATCCGTCTGCAAATTTTCCCTATACCCCGAATATCAATAATCAGCAATAAATGAATACCTTGGAGATCCATCAAAGAAATGTAGGCTGATGAATAGAATCATTCGAAGTGTTCTATTAATTATGAACAGCGACTCGCATCGTCTAGTGTGTCATGTTTGAGGCATATAAGACAGGAGGATTCTGTATTTTAGGAGTCCATTCTTGTAGAACAGTCGCAGTGATGTCTTCAAGATAGTTTTCTTAGAAATCAGTCACAATTGGGCATCAATGGCCGGACAGCTGCATCTTAAATAATTGAAAACATTCTTGAGTAGGTAGAAGGATGCCTCATCTATCACATCCAGCCTGTCTTCCCGAATTGTATCAAGTGCTCTTCAGTTTATTGAAAGGCCTCATGATATGAGTCATACCAGAACAGCAATAGTACGCACGCAATATTTTAGCGGTATGATCTACTTTTCTTCACTACAATAGGGTTTCGAGAACAATCGGATTATGGTCGACATCTTTCAATTTGTGGAAATGAAATTTTGAAATGAATTTCTATATAGAATTTGCAATTGAAAGTAGTCAGAAACGGACAAGCGATGTAGTTATTTTACGCGCAATCACGAGCTGAAGGATCGTATGGCTGACAAAAAGAAAGAGAAGCTGTATACCGATAGAGGGACATACCTATGCTAAAATACAGCATGGTGTTAAACCAACGTTTCAAACCCCTTCCATTCAAACATCTTTATCAAGACGTTTATTCGAAGCTCTCATCCCGAATACACTTCAGTGTTTCGCCAAACTGGTCCACGTTCTATTCTTATGTACCTGATCAAAAGACTTATTACGACCGTAACGTTGCCTAAAAACCTTCCATTGTCGTCTGGCAAAATAAACCAAGGAAAAGTCTTCGCTACATTGCAAACTTACAGCAACCCGATTACAGTATTTGGCTTCTGTTGAAATAAAACATACCAGCAGTTCAGCACCTCAGTATATTTCCTTCGTCCTACTAAAATGGCTGTGTAAAAATGCCACCGGAGAAGTAAGCATTCTTACACTTTCGCCGTCTTCAATACCTGCACAATGTTAGGGCTTGCCTATAGATGGACCCAAAGCGCTATCTTTGTGGCTTCGAGAGGAGAATGAATGTTGCTCAAGTGAGCAAGGTAAATTATTTCCGGGCAAACGAGTATTAAATATTTGGACGAAAGACAAATGAAAAAGCGCGCACAGCCATTTGTTCGGTGAGATGATGGTTGATGGTATTGCTGACCATTATTCACCGTCACTGCGTGTTCCTATGATACCAAGCTGTTATGTGCTCGTGATATTTTTAAATGTGCAAATAAGTCGGCACAATTGTTCTGATGAATCTTCTATCACCAACACAAACCGTCAAGTGGTGATCCACATGCCGTACACAATCGAAAAGTATCTCTAAATGCTGCGGAATACCGGATACACACGGGCTAAAAGTATTCGGCGAAATCAATGAGATTGCAATTGATGGAAAGCTATTTTGTATCCTCTCCTCGGTGGTTCTTCGCTGCACCTTTCGGTGGCTCGCTTTGGCGCATGCGGTTATTATTACCGTTGCACACAGTCGTTGTTGACTCAAACGTGCCCGGAAACTCAATTTCCTATGCCAGTATTACATCAGACCTGATACAATTTGCTTGTAGACATGGATTCTGAAAAAGCTTTTCTACGTGATGAACAAGAGTACTCTTCCTTCGAACATATTGTGAATAATGTCGACAGTTTTTTTGGACGACTTGCGAGACCGTCCGCAATCAGTGAGTAGTATACAATGAAGGAATGCTCAGTACACTGCGCTATCATAACGATCAAATGCACAGTAGATGTGAAAAAGGTTACATCAATATCAGATTTTACGGTACTACCGGTACAGTGGGTACTGTACCGCAATCTACAATTAACGTCGTGGCGAAACAGATTCCACATCTAATGCCAACGAAAGGGGGTAGTGTACAGTACGTTGCGCCTTAGCAAACCTGATCCTGCACTATCAACCAACGAAAGACGGTTTAGTACAGTAAACGTTAATTTAGCGATATGTAAAACGTGAAACTGAGATATCGAATGACGCCTGGCAGATCTGTGTGTTAGGCCGCTAGATCCCCACTGGTATGTGAAGGTTTGGGACACGCTCAAGCTAGCCGAAGGCACACGCACAATGGCAGCATGAGGCTGTACAACCCAAAGGAAGGTAACTTAGACATCCTTGTGAACGGTGGGCGTACGGCCACATTTCCTTCGTTGATTTTCCGCATCTTCATATAGGTGTTCCATTCTCCGCTGCGTCCCATGTTCCTGCGTCTAGGTCTGACTTGCGCAGTGTTCGAGAGCAGCGCAGACCTTGCTTCCAATTCTAAGCTAAGAGGTAGAATCATTGCTTAAGTTCAACCTTTCAGGACCAGCATCAAAGCGATGGATGCTGTGGGAGCAGGCAAGAAGAAAGAGTTTGTTGCTAAAGGTGTATAAAGCAACGCGAAACAGTCCGGAAATCGAAGGTATCTTTGTGGTGAATACGGTGGAGGGAAGGTATATAAGTATCCCTCGGTAGATGAATCTCGAGATACGACAGCTCTAGATAGTTCAAAGTAAGGCGAAGCCATGTGCTGTTCCTCATTAGATAAGGTTTGCCACATCACTTCGAAGTTGATTCTCGTAAGAGAACCCTATTTTATTGTTCACCAATATCAGAAACGGGCCCTTCGTCGCTGTCTTTTTCACTACCCTAGATACAGTACAGCTGTCGAGAGAGAAATCGCTTTCTGTCCGAATATTGCCGTCTCGTAAAACTTGATGTTGTCTTTTCTACTTCTATTCAGACCATACTAAAAGTAAATTGGATTGGAATAATTTATTGTACTCACCCTACTTCATTGGTCCTGGCTCGAGAAACATTGCATTGTATTTATGCTTGAATCTATGCCATGAAAATTATTCTATGTCAACTACAGTGCCCGGTTCCAATTCTCTAAAGAGTGTGACCATGAGTTCTCAGCAACTTCAAAAACATTTTCAACAATCTAATGGCCGGAATTCTATAGCCAATAAATGTTTTGTGAGACTTGTTTTTGGTCTTCTAGAGGAGCCAATTAGTGCTAAATCTTTTCTGAAGAAAAAGAAACATGTTCCGAAGATTAATTCCATATTGAAAGGATTCGATTGTATTTATTGCACTCTCACAATATTGACGCTTGGGGTCGATCGCTGACCATCCACAAACCAATGAATGTAGAATACCATTTTGAACAGGTCTGCTTCCAATCTATGTGTAGTAAGTCATTGTAGTAGCTTGTCCATATTTGAATGATAGAATGAACTAGCTGAAATTCATTTATCCCTCAAAAGTTGAAATAGATGATTAAAATCATTGAATCAATTCTATACTTCGGTTGATATCGCGATTATTGATTGTAGGTTGATGTGACTCCAATGGAACTTTATTTTAGATTTAAATTACGGATCTGATAGATAGCTTAGATCTAGAATAAAAATAATTCACACTAATCTATTTCGATTTTTGCATTCATGGTCTCTGTTTACTTCCGAAATAGTTTTGCATCTTATCATATCTAAATTCATGCTAGTCCAAACAGCAAATGACAGAGAATGCAAAGAATTGAGTAAGTTGATGATTTCATTGCTCAACAGAATCATCAGAACAAAATACCTGAAAGAAAGCTGAATTCATAGACTTGCAGAGTTTTTGACGAGCTAATTCAAGCACACAACTCTCCGAATCAGTACGAAGCCTTTTTCAAAGTTCATGCAGCCAACCGACAGCTTCTCCAGGAATGACTGAAGTATACGGAAACTCTAGTAGTAATTCATAGAATCAACTTTCTGTCGTGAGCATATTTGACGCAATAGCTGAGAAAAAACTTCGTCAAAGTACATCATGTTCTTTAGATAGCATATCAAAAGCGGTAATATTGCTGAGAAGTTTAGGAACATGATATCGTCCAGCTTTGGTTCAATCTCCAATATATAAGGAGACGACTCCTTTATCACCGATTATGGTAGTACTGCTAGCACCTTGAACTAGAGTGTTCTCAAGAGTATAGAACATCAAAAAATATGAACAACGTTTATAGAATTGATGAATAGAGTCAGGGTCATTGTAAAAATCAAGTAATTTCTGTTGGAGGTTTCGGAAGCATTGCAGCGGAAATTGTTTTATATAAGATGTATTAGTATTGTGGATAACTTTTGTAATTTCCTTGAACGTCAAGTATTGATCCACGTATCGCCAGACGCCGACTGATCGTTACTCTCTACGTATACATCGTTGACCCTGACTGCAGAGGTCAGGCTCTCAACATCTTATCGAACTCCTGCCACGAATGTTAGACTAGTAAAAATGCGAATCTTTTACCAACAAATCCAAAAATAATGAACAAGAAGAATCTACAACCGCAAAATAATTTGTCTGAATAGTTAAACCACAGCTTAGAATTCTTATATATATCAGTATTTTTTGAGTTGCGGTTCTGCTGATATCATGGATCTGGGACTCCCTTGGATTGTCATTCCAGTTAACTTCATTGCATGAGCTTGCATGGGATCGGTTGCTTCTTGTGGAATAGGGGTGTTGCTGTGTTAGTCATTCGCGAATATATTTCGGAAAATGTGCTTGTAGGGATATTTTGGAGCTTTCCATTATATCGGAATGTAAATGAGTGTCTCCTAGATGGTAATCAGAGAGTCGTGTGAATGTGAAAGAGCCGTAGCTAGGGTCAGAACTGATCAACAGCTTAAATATGATTACAATCAAACTTTTGCTATCAAGATGAAGTACCTGATTCGGAAATACTTAATCCGAGTAGGAAGCAATAGGTTTCAGAAAATCGTTACTTGAAGGTATGACTTGGTGTCAAAATATATTTGCATTGACCGTTGTAACAAAATCGCAGTCGTGCCTGTAAAGCAATAATGGAAGCTCGACCGAACAACCAATAACCATCACGAGTGGCAACGCATGAGGCGCACCTAGGTCCGGAGAGAGATGGAACTCTACTCAATAACTCTGGCAAGAGTAGTGAGCAACCCCTGACAAGCGCCAACTATAGCAGAACCAGCAGGTTCAGGGGTAAAATAGGATGATGGGGAAGCTAACTTTATCGAAAATAGGACAGATCCCATATATACTACTAGAACATGGGTAAACAGAAAGAATAACTAACTAAAAGGAAGGTAAAAACTCAAATGATTAGTGTGTCGTGAATACGAAGTACTAAAATAAACAGGACGTAGGGACTCTACAGCCAATAGGAAATCAGAGTCCGAACAGGTGTAGAAGTAACGGGTCATTGCATTAAAGTTCGACCAGTGCTCGATAATGTTTTCCAGGCCACAACTATTTTTCACCAACTGCCGTTCATAATTTCTCCCGAAATTCAAACGGTATACACAATTCATTTCTCTGAGGGTAAACTTCAAATCATAGGTCCAAATTTAGCATCAGGATATTCTTTCACATACTATCGCGCATCGTAGAGTTATTTCCGGGCATAGAATATAGAGAACGCTCCAGAAATCAGCATGAACTCTACATCTTCAAATTGATAAGGAAATAGATCAAAGCAAAGAAGGAAAATTATTACTACAATGGACTTTAATCCATGTCAAAAGAACAGTAATATTACATTGATAACTCGTACTAGTGATTCTAATGAAAAATATACTAGCACTCCTAATGATATCACATGCACTCGAGGTGCGCGGAGTAGGAACGAACGATCGAGTTCAATCATGTAAAGGACTACATCCCATGTGAAACAAGTAGTCCTGGGGACTATAAAGAAATCAACCTCAACATGGTGTGTATCTGAATCCTTGAAACTTTCACTGAATGTTTCTCCAATAGAGAAGAGTTTGGAGGAAAGCTGTTCATGTTTACAACAAACTAAACTTACAAGCTATCTAAATTAGAAAGATGTGTTGTAAAGCCATTTGTATTCTTTCTGAAAGTAACCCAAGAAAATCACAACCAAGTGAATTTACAAGGTTGAAGTCGAAACCCTTGTCCCAATGCAACTGTTCGAACGCAGAACAGGAAAAATAAAATCGAAATTCACGCTCTGGCTGAATCGATTATGTTGTTCAGAATTCAAATCATAGATGAAAGTGACCTTCTCATTCATAAATAGCAAAGCAGTACGTTTGAAAGAAGTTTGAAATGTGAAGCCTGTCGCGGCTATTCCATTGTCTACCTTCAGATTTCTTTCTTCTTCCGACTTCCAGGGCAGGTTACGGCGAGGATAGCCATCTTAAATGGTGCTGTATATTGCAAAAGAGATTTTCCGTCGTTGCATGTCGCAATCAGCAGTGCCTGTCTTTTCTAGTACGAAGGGTGTTTGCTCAATGAATCGAACTTGTTGCTATAATTTCAAGGTCGAGCGTGATTTGTATTGGTTCAAATAGAGTATGTCTATGCGGATGATAGTTCTCATTAAGCTGTTACCTTATTTCAGCTCTGAACAGGGCTTACTAGGTGGTGTAGGAACAATTCAGGGCTCTGAATTTGGCATCGATTTCAAATTCAGTTCCAAAGTGTCAGAGAAGAGCACTTTTTATTCGGCAGGACCACGGTACAACAGAAAATATCGCCTTTCATATTGCAGTCAGCAAGTGAATATAGCACCAACAGATATTTTTGGTTTCTGCCTCTCATCATGCTCTTGCACTGGAGCTCGCCGTACTAACGACTAGGTTTGTACTTTTCATAGTCATGCAAGAAGTCAATATTTTCTTTCATTCAAGGAGGGATGATTTTTCGGAGATAATTATCTCTTTCCATCTTTCCAATGAATTTAACTGATTCTATATGTAATAAAAAATCTCCCGCATGCCACCATCAGTTTGGGCAGCGACAATCATTTAGTTTTCGTCGGGTTATTTCGAATGTACTATCTAATTCTAAGCTAGGTTCCCACGCTCTCGTTCGTCTACCTACCATACCACATAGTATTTGCACAGGCACAATTCCATTTCTCGAATGCCTGAAAGTCTCTGATGTAATGGAATTTTGTAATGGTGTTAAGAAATTAGTACAAGTTAACGGACAGTTGAAGAAATTGAATTTTCGTCAAATGTAACTGGTAGATGTCTGAAAGGGGTTAAAGACGCCTTCGAGAACTCAGGTAACAGAGCATTATGCCGTTGTACCGCACTGTTAGCGCAAATTTCCGTGCTGGCTTTGATGCTTGCATTTGCTATCGCAATGCAACAATTTATAGGTACCATTGGCGCTGAGAACTGAGCAGAAATTGAATCAATTTCCGGTTAACATAAAGAGCAGATGCGGACGAAGGGACAGAACAGAAATTGCACCATAAGCAATGCGGTTTGTGCGAATTTGGTTGAACAAAATCAACCCATCAACCACAGTAAAGCTTTTCTATTAGCTACAATAGAAATGAAGACTTGAAAAGTATGAAAAAGGGTAATTTTCGCACGAAAATTGTGGAACGCAAAGAGTGGGGAGAACCGGATTCATGAGAACCGCTAATGACTACAGAACGGGCAATTATGTACTTTTCAGTAGCATTTCTATTAAGGCAGTTGGTGGGCTGTACTGTAATAGAGACCCAATTCTCGCCCTGGACATATATTCTCTTTAATTGATTCGGCAGTCCTGGAAATAGCTTAATGCTTTGGGGCCAAGAACGTTGATTCTGTCTATTCATTGAATCGATACGACATGAATCGAATAAATGGAGCTCTGAATTACTTGATATTTCGTTCCGTGTCACAACTACACGATGAGCTGATACGATTATCGAAACTGGACACAATGACTTCGTTACAGCCACCGTTGCGTTATGTTCGGAAAAGATTCCATAGTAACGATTCACGTACAAACCTGATTCATATTTTCATGCATGAATTAGACGCATTATGCTCATGGTTATAAGCAACGCAAAGATGTAAGGTGGGTATTCAGCATAAAACTGAGAGAAAACGTATTGTCTTTCCAAGTTTACGTCCGCTGTTGAATACATTCTGTATTCCTGAGAGGAAGAAGAAGGATCTCACCATTCAATGTCTTCCAGCGATAAGGAAGTCTGGAACTTGGGTGATTTTTGCGCTCCTTTGTTTGAAGATTACGAATCTAATAGAAATGCCAGACATTCGTTTGGTATTTTTATTAATCGTATATGGGGTTCCAGCGCACTATGACTTCAGATACCTGTCTCCAACTTTCTTGAAGGGGATTGGATTGAACGCTGCGATTTAGAAGAGAGAGAAAATGCTGCAGCTACGAAGAAGGGTGCTATACAAGTGAATATGAATTGCTATGGATTCGCGAATCTAAAGCGAAAGGTGAAGAGACACTTGGTAAAGGTGGAATCGTGCGAGTGAAAATTACTCGTACTCGCATTTGTTCATTATCCTTCGACAAATTCGTTGAAGATGAGCGAACGAACTGTTTGTGTAAAAACTGAGCCAAACTTTAAAAGGAATCACTGCATATCGTCTGGTGCAAACGAAAAGGTGATGGTACATAGAGTATGCTGGGTGCCGCATTATTTTTTGAAACTACAATGCCAGCTTCTAGTGACAGACAGGCAAACTTTATTTTTTAAATTTACATATAGGCAAATGTTAGAGTATGAAATTGATAGCATCAAAAGTAATAATACATAATTTACGAAGTGACATCAAATAACCTGCATAGAAATCGGTACAGTTTTAGTGTGATCCATGATTAACGGATTTTGTTTTCGGCCTAGTAGGCTCGAATATCTTCAGAAATAAGGCCCACATTCCATTCGCCGTCGGGTCACGCGGGTAGATAGTACGGAAGACACGATTTCGACAGCAGAAGGTCAGCAGAGGACAGAAAATGGAGAATTAGTTCGCGCAACAAGTGAATCAGGACATTTGCACACTTTTGAGGCAAAAATTACATGTTCGCCTCTGGCAGAGAGTTTTGTGGCACGTGATGAAATTTCGGGCTCTCGTATCTCTGGTAATCATATGGAATCAGATGAGCTTCAACTTCGGGGTAACAATGCCAATGCCGATGCGCCGGAAGAAATTGGAATACCGTTGGATTGTTCGGTTGCTGACCCAAATGCATTCGATGATGATGACGCGTATCGGAGTGATTTCGATATTGAATCTATAGTAAGCGATGTGAAAGAGTAGTACGCGATTAATACGAAAGTACCGCAATCGAAATATCTCGAGTAATATTCGGGAATATGTGGACTAGCAGAGGAGGTATTTTGGGCACTACTGCACATCAAAGACTGTAAGCGATTGACTACCGCAGCGTATCATTCAGTGGGTACTTTTATTACGGACTTTATACTGAAATACTCTGGCGCAAGACACAGCATCAAACTGCTTAGCTATCGTACTATTTCGCATTCAACATGGCCATAGTATTGAACCAATTATTTGAGAAGGCAAAGTACATCAGGGCACTAAGTGATGTCGAATGTACCTGTAGCCCTCTTACTTCGAAAACTTCTGAGATATTGCAATACGTGAGCCCTATGGATTACGCTGCTTTAGACATTGCCATACCTGAGATTTGGAACAACATTGCACATCTACTGCGTCATTTTACAACGATTCGGTTGGTTTTTTGGTACATCTGAGGGATCCGGTATTATACGTCCTCGGCACTGGCTATATTGTGAACATTATTGGTTTAGTACAGATGGAAACGCCAGCAATGTCAAGATTTCATTTGCAGAAAAAGATGATACCGTTTCTGTACCCTTGATTTTTAATGTTGATGCGGGGTTAGTCTATTCTGATTTCATTGTAATAAACTCAAGGCGTGTTTTTGGTCAAGTATGTCAAACATTGTTCTGACAGAACTGCACGCCGGTATAGTTATCGGGATATTTTGTTGGGTACCCGTTCAAAATTTATTCGAAGCATCAGATCTTCATTATCCTACAAATGGAAAGATTGAGGATTGCGCATATGCTAATCTATGCGTGCAACCTGATGATACCGTTGCAATTTTGCGTCCATCTCACACAACAACAACAGGCCGAATACTACCAATTTTCAGGTTCATTGTAAGGACGGGAGAGGGTCATCAGTTTACTTTGTATTAATCTGCCACAAGCATTGTAGAAAAGTCTCAAACACACGACATGAAGAGCGAGGATTTTTAACAGTTTTTTGTTTCCTTCACTGCGGACGGTGAAGCCCACTGTGACTTCAGTACCGTTTTATTGGACACCCCTCACGATGGATAGCGAGGTCCAAATGTAGCAACTGTACCAATAGTGACAGGAACCTAGGAATCGGGAGAGTAGTATGCCGTTTATCGATTTCTCTTATTCATCCAAGTATCTGCATACAACAAGCTTACGATGCATGGATCTAGGAGTTCTACAGAAGGAATTCATATTCAAATCTTAAACATTTCTTTCATATGCTCGTAACAACTATTTCTCTATTCGATTTATCTTCATAATTCCACCTGCTAATGAGGTGAGGAATATTATAGTTGCACAAACACACGAAATAAAGGATAGAATAGTATCAGCCAGGAACGTGTTTACGGCAGACGGGGAAGAGCGCCAACTTTGCCTTGGATTGGTCGGAGTTTTAGGGTATCGTTTTACCGGTAGTTCCTTGCATATTTGGCCCCTAACGATACAGCACTCATAGCACCTGGCCATCTTCTTTGTGGACTAATACGAGATTCTTTGCTCGTGGCTTTTACAACGTGCATTAGTACTAAACCGCGACGTGAATTTGATTGTACTGCAATCCATTTGGCATCACACAAGACACCCACACTAATTATGCATATACTTGACTATTCCGGACGGCGTGTGTTGTTGCTAGCTATATTAAATTTACACACTGTGAGTGTTGGCGCTCACGAAGCGCATTTGTTGATTATAGGCAATAACCCAATCGAGGAAGGAGATATTCCAGTCATTTGTCTTCCGGCTGATCCTGACGAAACGAACAACTGGAAGAAATATGCCGATTAGTGTAATGCTTGTTATTTGCATTTGCCGGGTTGATTTGAGTACAGTGTTAATCGGCGTCTATGCTCACTCCCGAACTTAATTACTTTGAGGTGAAAGCATTATACTTTCGAAACACGTAAGAAGCGTTCCTTAGTTGTTGGTAATCACTATTCCACCTTTGCACACCCACGGATGACACTCACATTCCCGCCGATTGTGACATTGGTTAATCCAATTTAGTTCTGATAAAACCAGGAGCGTGCTAGAGATTTGTAGTACCGACATTCAACTTCTATCAAAACAGAATCTCATGGTATTCTTGTTACAAACGTACCATTAATCTGTTCAAGGTCAGTCATCGTGGCTTCCAATTCGTCTACCGGTGCCAGTTAGGACCCAGGCATAACTCGCCCCGGACTTTGTACCGATACGCACACTCCGGATTCATAATTTTTCACCTGCTCACTCCAGACCCAATCGATATTAGCGACCGACAAGAACTTCAAGTCGTCATCCACCATCTACTGTGGACGAACCTTAATAGTACTTATAAAAAGTACAGATATCGCGTCCGCTTTTGCTTGCCCAGACACCTTCCGCTCTATCTCCACCTCGTTCATACCCATAGTATCGTGAATAATTCTTGAAAACACCAAGGAAGGGTGCGAATCTCGTGCAACGCGTGCTTTATGCTCCTCAACACTTGTTTTAAGCGCTTCGCTCTCGAACACCCAACCAGAATCCCATAGGCTATAGCATATAGCTCTGATTTCAGATACACAGAGTATTACCCTTCTGGAGGAGGAAGTACCGCATCGAAGATGTTATGCACTCCACTTTGTCCCTCACTAGACAATATTCGGCCCTTTGCTAACTGATACATGTACTCAGTCCCATTATTGTCATACTTAACTGGCATATTAGCGACGATGCATCCCTTCCATAGTTATGTCCCGCCTCTGAACTCCTCACCGCATTCGTTCTTATCCCCGATCAGAAACATTCAGGATAAAATATATCTGAATCGCGAAGCGAAGTCATTTTTATACCAGCGAAGCGAACGCATATTCTTTGAACATATCAACTTCATGTAGACGATCCCGATATGAGCAATCTTTAGACAGTGTTCTCGTTTCGGGTACATCTACGCAAAATGCATTTTCTTCGTGCAAGTCTTCTATCCCTCCTCTCTTTTCTTCGGACAGTTCGAACCAGAACTCCTTAGTCCATTCGTTTTCTCGAACCCTCTCCCCTTCTGCCCATATTTCATGCGGCATTAATCCTATCCGCGGTCCATATTCATTCTTAGGGATTTCCGAGGATTATAGACGTATCTCATGATGCTATCCCGCAAGTACCATACAGCACAACGTCTCAAACGCTTCATTTCAGCCACTTCTCCAATTTGGTACATTCAGTTTTGAGCCGCCACTTTAAATTCACGACCAAAGCGAATAATCCGAATTCCTTCCGCATGGTCGACTTTCTCGGCCACGAATTCGGAGATATACTTATTGCTGGTCCTTAATGATTGCTGCATCCCGCATGTCATTTCTTTCATACTCTGAACACGTTCTATGGCAAAAATTTCACGCTTCAAGTCACATAGCTTGTATACCTAGGACCTAAGCAAAGTAACTGCTAACGCTCGTCTTCTTCTGCAGCCGAATTACCGACCCATGGGCTTGGGTTCCACTTTGCAGATGTGGAATAGCGTTTAAAACACTGTGCTTGCTGTCAGTTCTCCAATTTGGTATTAGATTCCGATGACTATCACAGCTCCACTCAGGCCAGCCAGAAAGATTGATAGTCAGCGAAGTAATTGCTGCGGTCACTAGCACTTGTACGTGACTGACGGAGGCACGAATTTCTTATTCCGCTATATTCATATAGGGTAGTTGTTTGGCGAATTGGAAGTCCGATTTCTCGGAAATGTTCGTAGACCCGGTACTTGAATTGGGGCAGTTACACCGTTAAGAGCAGTGCTTCCAGCCGTATCATTACCGTGAGTACCGTTTGCGGCATTCAAAACATAGAGAGAAGTCCGCAGAGTCGCCAATTCTTGCTGCTTGTCCAGAATACGACCCACACTTTGCGTGGTGTCGTCGTGGTCCCCCAATTCTCACTGTGCGGTACTACTTCCCGATCCTCCATGGCGGACCAACGTCAGCCCTACATCGGACAATTTCGTCTCTTTTAGCAGGGCAGCGAACACAAAATCGCCCAGACTGTCACCCTGTTCCTGCAGCTGTGCTGTGTAAAGTAGCGCGCAAGGGTCTTCGGCTGAACCTACAGCTCGTCCGGGATTTGTCAAGGAGCTCGAATTTCACTCGAAGGAAAGGTTCACATATTTAAATGGCTCAGAATGCAAGTAGAGTATCGGCTGGATACAGTCAGCACGTCTGACAGCACATGACATTACAAAACAAACCTTAATTATTTCGTTTACCGCAGTTTTTTTGTAAAAATTTCTAATTTCGACTGCATTTCCTTATGTTATTAAAGGTTCACTGAAAAGAACCCTCCCGAACGACTGTTGTCACAGTCTAACGAACAGGCTTAATATCTGCCGTCAGTTTGACGGTATCCGTTCAAATCATCTGCACTAACGGTTAGCTTCACTCTTAACGTACTTCGATTCAGCACGGCAATTACTCGCTCTATTTCTTCAACGTTTGTTTCTGTTACTTGAGAATTACGTTGCAAGCTGACGTAATTATGGCTCATGGCTTCATACCAAACGCTATAACCCCAGAGCTTAGACTCTTTGCTGATAATTTTTATTTCATATTGCGAACTAATCCAAACACTTCGTTTAAATTGCAGAGCCCATTTCGGATTTATTTCGAACACCGAACGAGAAAGTGTACCAAACTTCTTAATTTGGTAGTTGTTCCCATGTACGAACATGCATAGCACGTGTGTTCATTAATTCTTCCCTTCGTATGACTTGTATCTCTTCGTTGTTAATACAGTTCCAGCTAGTCGCACCTAATCAATGATGTAGTACTTTTTCTACTCCAACCGTATTTTACTGTCATTGTAATGGTACACCCACGTTCCTCCCGAGTTTTCGTGTTCTATTCGTACTTGAAGGTGTAGTGAGAAGCTTAAGCTTTGTTTGCACGAATTCAGAACTCTGCAAATGATGTACAGTTTCCCCGGACTAAAGAAGACACACAGTACAATGACGTACGATGGATGGAACTGTGTTCCTCCCAATTTAAATTTAGTCCACTCCATCCATGCTCGAACTGACTTTCAACTTCAGTGTTTTTCCTATGGATAATCGGAGTTTTACTATCGTGATCGTTCAATTGTGGCGCCACTTCTTGAACTTGAAATATCAAAAACATTTCACTATTACCCTTGGTGCATCTTCTAACTTGCGAAGCAAATTGCACCAGTAGGAATTCTGGTCAAATTGGTCAATTGATGAAGTGCACAGCATCAATTGAGTTTTTGTAAACGCAGCTTGCCGATGTAAATATGTCGTGTCCGAACATCATTACACCGGCGAAATTCTGCAGTTTGTAAGCAGTAGAAAGTGCATGTCTTGTAAATCGAAATTACACCTGTGCACGACGTGTATATTTCCTAATTATCATCACCCGAGGTTCCATTATCGGTGCTCTGTCACATAAAGCGCGTATAGAAAGTGTCATGCCAGTCAATTGACTTATAATTAGAAGTATTTACAAACTCGTTGCTAGAAATAGCTTGTCCGGTTGTTATATTAAGTGTAAATAATATATGCATTACACCATCGGAATTGTAGTAGAAAGTGATAAAACTCAATACTTCACTTCCCGAAAGGACATCAGGAATTCTAACGACGAACTTTCGTTCTACTGGACGGATCAGACTTATCTCGAGAAGAGACGTCTCCAAACCTTCCCTTATCAGGATTGAAACTCTTTCGAATTCTCGAACGAGAAAGCCAAGATCTGCTAAACGTTGAAAGACAGTGGCTTTAACATCAAGAGACTAACGTCACGTAATGAGACTGACTCCAAGAATGTCATTTTTTACGCCCAGAGGAGTGCCTAAGTACTTTGTGCTGACTTCCTCCAAATTCTTTCTCGACGGAATTCATTGTACGTCAAGCCACAGTTGGGTTGTGCGGCAGAAAAAGCGGAATCTCATCTGTATGAAATCAAGCGCTGTAAAAGCGCAAAACTTTGTTTTAAGAAACCATAAAAGAGTGCAGAAAAGTTTTTATGCGATGATTGCCAATGAAGCGGCAATGAACTCGAAATTTACTGACGCAAAAGGCGAAAAGATGAAGACACAGCTCGAACAATAGAGTAAATTACTGTGATAGGCATTCTTTCCTATTGAATACCCTCATTTATATAGAAGTAGTGTGTAATTAGATTACAATGTACTAATTTTTTATTGAATGTTATTAGCACTACACGCGTTGAGCTTTTCAATCTGCAATTAAAACTGTCCCGCCAAATATATGATAGACGATGTCAGTTTAAAACAGGATCAATCGGCGAGGCAGCCAACCCGTCGTTCTTCTTGAAGAGTAATACTTCTGCTGATGTGTCACAACCAAGACCGACTTGTGAGACACGTTCAAATAAAACCCAGCGAATGTACAAAATTTTTTGAAAAATGCTAACTATAGCGATTCGCGCTGAAATTTCATTTAGCGAAAACTAGCGAACATCCAGAATATTTCTTGAGAGGTCCAAAATCTTTTTTTCTTTTGTCTGGAACTAGAAGTTCACTTAACATTCGTTAATCTTTTTGAAAGTGATAAAATCTGAGGTTGCTGACTTGTCCGACATTGAAAAATCAGTTGAACGTCCGAGAGGTCTTAGTTACGGTAATTTTCATCGCAATCTCAACTTTTTCTATTCTATCGTTCCGTCATTTGTTGTACTTCGTTGATCGAATCACAACAACAACGGCTGCTTCAAATTTCACCCATTTTGTAATATTTTTCTTAGAAGAATGCGAACCGTAACTCCCTTTCACAGAAAGAGAGATCGAAGATG
>JAAUYH010024989.1_pt1 | contig 16189 bp, 15 predicted proteins | sample 7278061 | NCBI WGS metagenome assembly JAAUYH01 (sample SAMN14350203, study PRJNA611818) | marine sediment metagenome | isolation source: surface marine sediment (0.6m) | place: French Polynesia: Moorea | collected 2018-08 | reverse complement strand
CTTCATAAGCATAAAACAACAGCAGTGATCTGTTCAGCAGAGGGCGGTTTTTGAGCTCAAACAAGTCAATTTGTACTTGTGTCGGTTCGAGGAAAATCAAAGAGCTAGTTTTTGTTCTCGAACCATGACCAAAAACAAAAAACAGCGTTTTCGATCCAACAGGTGTTTAAGGATACTTGATAAACGATTGCATCGGGCATAACCAAATATCGGGTTGCTTGCAGAAAAATGGGAATTTTACTCGTAACTTCGCGGATGGTTTGATTTGTCCAGAGTCCTAGACGGTAAACAATAGTTTTTGAGTAGAATGATTGCTGAAGCCTCGTTGAAGGCGAAATTTAACGACATTCATCTGAGCTTTTGTATTGATCAACCCGGATTAGCGCTATTGATTGTGAATACTTTGAAAACTGCCTTTGAAGTTAGGTCACTTACCCTGATTTTACTAAAGTCTTGTATATCTAATCGAAAAATTTCAAACATGTCAGAGCGTTAGAAAGCGACTATCAAATGTTAACATAGATTTCATTCTCGCATAGGCCTAAAGGTATAGAAATTTGGTTGTTTCTTGACTACTTGATTATGCTTTTCCTCCCTCTTTGTTGGTGTCGGTGTGTCCTCTCAATCTAAAACGTTTACCATTTACAATCTTTCAGTTCTTGGAGATTTTGTGGTGTATTCGATTTATTCCGATTGTCAGTTGTCAAAATTGTACTCCCTCCGTCGGGGAAAACTGGACTGATTATTATTTTTAATCTGACGATGCTGATTCCTTGTAGTTTCAGTTGAAACTCGAAGTTCCGTATCTTAAGATGGATCCTTATGTTTCGGTAGTAGTCGTGCTGAGTATGAAGCAAATTTGAGGTAATAGAATTATGTAAAATTTTGCTTCCTAGATATGTTCGCTCGCCGTTGTCCCTATTCTCAATTTCTCGGGCCTCTATCAGAACGAAAATCGCTTGATGGTGGATCGAAAAGTCCGCAAAGAGCTTAGTGAAGGTAAATAATCAGTGTTTCCCAGGAACTGCTTGCACAATCACGCAGTTACATTCTTCCTAGAGGGTTCTTGGGTCGACTTGCTGAAAAATACGAGGTGTCCTACAATAACAGTCGACGTATCTGGTATTGTGTTTCAAAAGAAGTGAATAGAGTTGAGAGCGTATCTCGAATCCGCAAGAAACGGGTAGGAAGGAGTGGAAAGACAATTTCATACAAGACAAATTTTCAAATCATCATCAAACTGTCTCCAATGAAAAGCAGGCGTACTTTAAGGAGTACGGCTAGAGCAACTAGAATACCAAAGTCTACTCTATAGGACGCCTTGAAGCGTGGCTGGATTCGACGAATAAGTAATGCCTTGAAACCCGTTTTGGCCGAGGAAAACAGAATTCTTCGGTTAAAATGGTGCTTGCAACACGTCGATAGTCGTACTCTTGCATTCGATGGAATGTATTTTCCTGTAAATTTGGACGAAAAATGGCACTACTTCTCGGCAGAAACAAGAGCGTCTACTTAATCGATGAAGAAGAAGAACCTGTTCGATCTGATAAGTCAAAGCGTTTCCTACCTAAGTTTATATTCTTGCGTGCAGTGGTACGTCCTCGCTTCGACGACGATTGTGAAGTATTATCTGATCGAAAAATTGGCTTCTGGCCCTTTATTGAAACGGTACTGGCTAAGCTCAATTCGCGAAACCAGGTCTCGGGCACTCTAAGCTGTGCTGCATCAAGGTAACACGTGAAAAGTACAGAGAGTATTTGGTGAATCGCGTCGTCCCTTCCATTTTCTCAAAATGACCTGCCCATCGTCTTTGGACAGTTGTGATGCAATATGACAATGCCCCGGTACATGTCGCGACGGACGATAATGATGTACTAGAAGCGGGAAATAGATGCCGTAGACGAATTCTGCTCTCTGCCTAAACTCCTAATTCACCAGATTTCAACGTCTTGTACCTGGGATTCTTCCGTGCATTCTGAAAACAATAGAAGAGCTCGTTGACACTGTAATCGCTTCGTTCAATGCACTATAATCATGCAAACTAGAAGACTGCTTTCTATCTCTACAAAAAGGCATGGAAAGGTCCATAAAAGTCCACGGCGGAAATTCTTACTAACTTCCATATCAGCACAAACAACGCCTTCGCAAACAAGGTAATACACTATCATCTGTTATTATTGATAGGGCCATATACAATGCAGTCACATATTTAGTGAACGAACCTAGTTAAGCACACTCTATTCATTACATCCACATCTGAAATTCGGAGCCTATTTTTTTACGGACAGTTTTTTTCTAATAGCCCATTTTTTCTCGGACGGAGGGAGTATGTACGTATATTCTATTATATTCTCTGTATATTTTGTAATAACCCCCTATATAATTGTGTTTAATACATGTATTTCATACTCGCGAAACGCGAAAAAATGATTGACTTGGCCGGATGTACGGAGTTTGACAGCCAACCCAATCAATCATTTGTTCTGGCAGCTACCATCACCAAGTAGGACTACAAATGTTTCGATTTACATGAATTTAGCAGTTTCAAGCGTGGGATCAAAAATTTAGCAAATTCACTGGTGGCCAGACGGGAATGTAAATTAGATTTGAATGTGTTATTGAAAGTGCTGAATTTTAGGAGATTTAATGTTCGGTCGCTGTCCGAACAACCTACGTAGGTCTGTATACAGTACCGGTACTTCACAGGAGGGAGACGACTTTGCGTTGTTGCTAACGTTAGAAATTACAAAGGTAATTGCTGATTTCTGCGGAATTTTTAACTTTATTTTTCACAGACAATCGTATAATGTAGGATGCACGACTGTTTCTCAAAAGTAAAGTTAAAAATAGAACAGTTGGAATTTCTAACGTTTGGTACAAGCTGCATAACGCAAATTGTGCACTTTCCTCCATCGCACTAAACGTCACTTAACTGCGACGCCCAGTGTGCATTAGGCACAATAAATTTTTCGCGCTCAGTTCCTCACACACCCTTCAAGATAGATCAAGCTATGATCTACCGGATGTACGTGCTAGTTTGACGATAACCACCTGCTTTCAATGAGCTTGAAGCTTCCCCGCATATTCAACCTCACTCGCGGTCGCGCATCGCCTGACTTTATTGAGTTCTACAATGCACTGGCAAGGAGAAATGGATCTCTGGTCGGCTTGGATGTTGGTACTCGCTATGTTGGGATAGCAGTATCAGACGAGGGGTAAGTTAAATGTTTTACCTTTCCTATTCGATGTTTATTGACCAACTCAGACGGAGAGTAGCGTTCAAATCTTTTGCGTATTGTCGTGCCACGCTTGAAGAAGACCGTCACGTAGTTCATAGGCAAATGGAACAAACGGGTGCTGCAGGTATAATCGTTGGCATTCCTTTGGTGCGTAATTGGGATTGTAGTGGAGATCTTTCTAAGTTCATTGCTACATACAGTGCGTTGTTGTTGAAAGGGATTGACTGTGCGGGGTGTGCATTTTGGGATGAAAGCTATACATCAATCCATGCCAACTTCAAAATCCAGGAAGCCACTAAGAAAGCTGCAAGACGAGACGCGCGCTTGCGCAAACAAATGGTTGATGAGGTATTTGGTCCACCATCCTTACGCAGTACTCAATCTACTAACTATCAGTACAGGGGGCGGCCGCCGAAATATTACAAGAAGTATTGAACGCCATGTCATTTCACAGTGAGCAAATGAATAAGACAAATGACCTACAGTAAAATTACTCCTCAACCCTATGTCGATCATCTTCCGTTCCTGAAGGCATGTCATGACACCACGGATGTTGCCGGACAGCTTCGCCGTGACGACGTGCTTCAGTTGGTGAACAAAGTAAAGCAATAAGGCTTATACTGTCCTTGCTTAGATCCTTCTTAAATTCGTTTGGAATGAGAAGCTCAACTTCACGGTAAACTTGAGTATATTTCGACATGATTTCGAGTGGGCTTTCTTCCTCTCCTTCAGTTTCGAGTCTCTTAGCAAGAAACGGCTCCTCCCCTGTCAATATACGATACATCAATACACCAAGAGCCCAAAAATCGGTTGCCTCATTCAAAGATATTAGTTCCTCTTCGGATTTAGCAACTTCAGGTGCCAAGTATTGGATCGCGTCATGAATTAACCCACTTCGAATTTCTTCCAGCGAGCGACCGACAGGAACTTTCCTCCCTTCCTCAGTTGGGTCAGGTACTGTTGATAAACAACAACCAGATAAGCGCACATGTAACATATTCTCCTTTTCTATCAAAACATTACTCGGTACAACGCCCCCATGGATGAATCCTTTGCTGTGCAGTGCAAATAACGCTGATGCGAGCTGTCGAAATAATTCTCTCCCCTTTGACTCTTCCCATCTTTCACCTGGTGTCAAACGGCGATGAAGAGCTGGGCCGTAACGGGGCATCACTACATGTGTCTCGTTTTGTGAATGATACACATCTAAAACTTCAGCGAGGTACTCGTTCTTCACCACTCCATCTCGCACTGCTCGACAGATAGCAGTAATAGAAAAGGATCTAAACTCATTTGGAAATCGCCGTGGAACCACTTTCATCACGACCGCACATGCAGGCGAGCGTCGTACACCCGAAAACAACATTGCATGTGCACCAACTGAAATCGGGCGTTGAACTTCAATCGAGTATTGGTCACTTACTTTTGTTCCGCGAAGAACGATTTCAAATGCTTTTCGCCAAGCATCGTACTGTGCCATAGTTGGTGCTTGGACTGTTGAGTAGAATGCAGGTGAACGTGGTTTTGGGCGTTCACAAATACGATATGAATACACATCAGCATTCACCACCACTTCCGCGCCTACCATATTCAGCCATAATCGACCTTTAGCAGTACTGAGCTGGCCGTTGTCACGCAACATGAATGGTTGATAGTCCTCTTCCAGTGATGACCGCAACCACCCAATATGAATAACATCAAGAATCCCGTCGTAGATATAGTCTGTCTGCGGACTTGCATTTTCTGCTTCTCCATGTCCATTACGTCGCTTTCCCAAAGGTGGTCGCATGTCCTTTTACCGATACCGTAGTTTCTTGTTAGCTTACCAAGCGAGAATCGTTCTGTATAAGGGTATCAAAAAGTGTACCGCACCTCATTAAATGTATGATTATGGTGCAAGAGACCTGGTGTATATCTCAGTGCGTAGCAGTGTAAATTGGAATATAGTTCAATTCTAAAATTTTAACAATTTTTCATTACAGTTGCGAAAATTGCAACCCTCCTCATTTGAAAGCTTCTGCTTTATTCAATCCGATTAGCGTCCAATCCCTTTCGCACGAATCTTAAGTTCTGCGTTCTCTATGAGTAACGCCCGCTCCCTGTTTTGCAGCATGTTTTTTTTGTGAATCACTTCTTTAAGATTGCGCTGCAAGTCAAGTCTAGCCAGTCGCCTTCTCGCATTAGATCTTGCCGCACTGCGTCTGTTTCGCTGCTTTCTTTCTATCAACCGCTTATCACGTTCACTAACGTATGTGCTTGCTCTTGGTGGTGGTGCGAGAGGATTCTTCTCGATTCGTCTAGTTCCTTGTAGACGTTGTGATCTCACAACTGGTAAAACAGTCACATAGTCTATTGGTGAATTTTTTGATGTGTCCCCACAGCTACTTGCATCCGAAAGAAGAGACGGACCAGATACTTGACCTTGAGCTGATGAATATGCAGCAGGCAGATCTTTCCCATTATTAGAATCTTTTCGTAGTCCTTGTTTTCGGTGTCGTTGTTCGTTTGGTTGTTGCGACAACATAACAGCAGGGTATGAGTGCTGTGAAGGCGATGGGGCTGGTTCAAATGGTTGTGGAATAGATGGCCTTGTCGATATACCTTTGTGATACAGAGAGTGATGTTTGTTGATATCAGGTGTGTATGGAATAAGTGGATCCTGTGAGGTAGAATCCATTGGTGAACAGCTCAAGTACAAGAAATCCGAATCAAGAGTAGAGCGACATTGTGGTAAGGATTCGTGTTGGGCTAAAGGTTCAACACGCGACGCATGGGAAAAGATTGTTGGTTTAGATGAATCGGCATTGTGATCGTCTGGATAAAGTGGTTGGTTGAAATATAATAGATTGTGTCGCATTGATGATGATGTCTGTGTAAACCGAATTATTCTCGAATGGATTGCCCATTTTCTTAGGGCAGATATCGAAGGTCCATGACTTAGTTGAAGTATTGCTAGTTGCAATCGCATCTTTGCTGCACTCATTCGTCGCTGGCTAAAGTGTACAGCAATCTCGCTCTCTCCTGTAGACCCGTAGATCCCAAGCATCATTGTGATTGCACGACCGAAAGAATTGAAGTCCATTTCACGAAATGATGACATAAATTTTCGACGACAGGAACAAACCCCTTGGCAAAATTTGGTTTGTAAAGATGTTAAGGAGAGTGAATTGGCGCGTCTCAAGAGATCACTGTCGAAAGAATTATTCACTGCAGCTCGCAATTCTGCAATGCGGAGTACGCCGAAGAAAGTCAAGTTGCGGCAAGTCTTATTGAATGAAGCAAAAAACACTTCCACGGTCCCACGCGAACTAGGTGGCGATATAGCAAGATAAGAGCCGGACTCAACATCGATAGCGAAACGCATTACCGAGTTTCCTTGAAGACAATCGACTACATATTGAGCATTTGATCGATATTTCATGTGTTTCACGAGCACACCTACTATTACACCATCTTGAACTCTCGCAGGAGTCCACAAGCATGAAGCGCGTACTTCGGAAACACTTTTTTTCACCGCCCAAACCACATGATTCACAGCAAGTGCGATAGAAGCATTTTTCCTAGTGGCATTTGACAAAACATGCACGTCGAACATTGAGTCAGGTTGAAGAAGAAAAGAATTAACAAAGGGCTGTGCAAGCAAAGTGAGCACACATCGAAGTTGGACGTGAACGGGTTGTCGAAGAATCTCAATGTTTTGCATGATGAGAACGAAAGTGAAAGTGTGGCGAAGAAAATAAGTGTAACGATTTCAAGGAAGAAATGCAGAAAAGACTCGTGTGGTGAATAGTTTTTTTCGAGATTAGTGTAGATTACCACATACGAGGCAGGATAAAGAGAGGAAAGATGAAGAAAAGCGGGGGAGATTTTATGGACGTAGGGAAGCGTGTTTTCGAAGAAGATGCGTGCAGTTTTATTATTGCACTGCTAGATTATTGCAGTTCACACTACAGTACTGTGGTGGACTGACTTTTACACTTCGGTACAGTACCGGTGGAGTATAGCACAGTACTGGTAGAGTCCACAGTTTATATGACCATTAGCTTTTTGACATTCTCGACAAAATTCAAATTCCAACAAATAATCACTTTTACTAGATATAAACGTACAGTAGAGGAAGTGTGTTAGTGATTTCTCAGTCGTCATCTCAGTAGGCTGGGTATGCAGTTGTTTGGCATTGCACAGTAGGTGCAATACAGTACAGTACCCAGTACACTACTGGTACTGGTACAGTACTGTATATTAAAGTAACCGAGTATCATTCGATGACAATGATAAATCTGGCAAGCAAAATCGGGGTTGTGTTTGTCACCATTTGTGACAATTCCAATGTTAACACAATTCTCGGTTTGTACCCACGTCACAACGTTGCTGGCACGAAAGCAAATGCACCTACTTAACGAATCAAAGACGATTTTAAAATTGAACATGGCCGATTTACAATTCTTCGGAGAATCGCGAATAAATAATGGACTGTAAATCAAGCAGTGAGTGGACAATCTTCACACTTATCAATCCTAATCCTCTCTTTTGGAGGAGGGGTTGAAATGCATTTATGATGTGCAGTACAGTACAGTACAGTACACTCTCTACGTATGGCTAGCAATCAGTGTGGATGAATTCTAACGAGACGAAACGAAATGATCTTCTGCAGGAATGTCAATGCAGATCGCGGTTAATATTTGCTCTAAGACGCAGGATTACTGTAAATAAATCCACCTGTGCTGTACGAGTATACAACACCCAACTGTGAGTTATAGTAATTTACTGAATAGTGTAGTAATGCAGCACAAGACCATAAAGCGTTCAACTTTACATCAATTTTTATCTTGGAGAATAAGTATTGCTTCGCAAGATTTAAGGTGCCGAGAAACAGTCATGTTCTTTTATTTGATATTTTGTTTTCATTTCACAGACACAAGCATTGCACGGTACTATACCGTACCGTTACTTGAAATGGAGTCATGTCATCTCTGCAATCCCAAAATTATTTGAGTTGAAACTCTACGATGTTTGAATGGCATCATTTCTGATGAAATCATGCGCTCGAAATGACCTGCATTTTCATTATGTGCACTGTTAACTCGAACATTCACTCCCAACTGAAAGTGTTTCATTGAAGGACAATACAAGAACGCTTTCACAACTCCTCGAATGAGGCGTAATAATTGTTCCATACTTCGCCCATTCACTTCCAATTCCAATATCTCTACGACTTGAATATTTCTGTTTGCTCTTGCCACTTCCTCGAATGCATCGTTATCAATTATTGTGCGAATCCTAAAGCCAACATTTTGCAGCGATCCCGTGTTGCAGGCTACTGAATTCAATGATTTTGTGTGAAGTGTACCCATTTCTAGGGATATATTCAATCTTTCTAATCGTGCCATTCGTATTGGAAACGCATGTTTCAGAATATCGTGGTCCACAATCGAGTGTATCGATAAATTAAACTCTTCCATTTCTGCTGTACTGCGCATCGCTGACGACAATTCATTCCAATTACCTGGAGCTTCATCAATGTGGAGTTGTAACATTTCAAGGCGATGTTCAAGCGCTGCAATACATGAGAATTCGTTATCGAATTCCTGAAAGGAACATCTTAGATTTGGACATGAATTGGCTATCATAGCACAGCTTTCCGCACTCATATCACTGAGTAATGCACGCTCAAGTTGTTCACCATATGAAACAAACAAAGCTGTATACGAAGTTTCACTTAAAACGTGATCTTCATATGGATTATCCAGAGTGATTCGTTTTAGATTTCGACAGTAAGCTTGAAGTAACGAAACTGTGAGTGCCCAAAATTCTCGCTGGCAACTTTCTATCACAATCTCCTCAAGTCTAGGTCCCACAGCAGGCCAAAGCGGAAATAATTGTGCGAGCCCATAACCATAAAATCGGAATCGTTTCAGTGCAGTGCAAGAATTGGCAATTGAACCTATGGGCATGGAAGGTGGTGGTATTTCGAGAGTAGAGGAAAGTTCGATGAGTTGGATTTTAGACCCAAATTTGGATACTATCGCATCAACTACATACTTGGTAGAATTTGCCTGTAGTATTCCCGAGAATCCTACATTAATCACCGACTTGCAATACTTGATCACACCATCTACACAACGCTTGATTTGATCGAGACACACATCTGTGAGTTCAGTAAATGCTACTGTTTCAAATGTGTCACCACACTTTCTTGTTATACGTTCCGTTAGTTCAGGTTCTAATGAATAACTTAGCACAAGTCTGTTGTTGATGCATGGTCGTTGACTAGCTGAACTAAATGTTAAATTCTTAAACATTTTAGTTGAAGATTCCAAGAATGGGCTTCGAGAATCAAATAAAACATCAAGTAGGGACGATGTTCCGTGAGATGCCGCATATGATGACTGCAACCAACGCACAAGGTCGTCACTCACATCATTGGGAAGCGTATTGAAATATGTACTTGAACGTGAACTGGAAGGTTCGAGTGGAGTGCACTCTATTTCCAAACTTTCCATTACGAAATAGAGTTGAACTTGAATAATTTGATGATTCGCGACCAACGCTATTGCTGTGCACAGTTCGCTACTTGAATCAATGATGGTGATAGTGATAAAGACCATACAATTGAATTAATGGCTTTCAACTTTAAGAAGAATAGATTCTGTTTTTATGGTTACTGTAAGCAGGATTCCTCTTCATGGTTGTTTGGTTCTGTATGTGCCTACTTTCTGTACACAGTATCTCAGTGCATGACGTGGAGAGGTTGGTATTTGGGGGTTGTACTGTTTGTTTAATGCTGAAACAATATTGTAGTTTATTGTTAGCTCTCCATTTTTTGAATTCGAAATGGCGATGATATCGATTGTGGTTAAGCAGGGGTTTGTTTGGTTCTTGCTTTCGGCAACGCTAACCAACGCATCCTGCACGATGAGAGAATGCGCTCGAGACCAGTACTCCCGAAATTTTGGGGGTATTCCCTGGGGTTGCGAAACTATACCGCCGTGGAAAGCAGATTGCGTTTGTCCGGCAGTGTATCGACCAGTACAATGTTGTGTGACAGAGGGTTATTGGTTGAAATTGACTGGAGAATTTCAGGCGGGTAATGAATGCGACTGTATGTGTCGTGGTGGTAGGAAATGTGAAACACACACAATGCACTTGAAGCACTCGGGAGATGCAGTGCCACAAACCGTTTGCACACGTGACTATGTACCGGTCTGTTGCGAAAAAACAGAGGGTGGCTTGGAAACGACATCCAACAGTTGTGAATGCAAAGGAATTGGTAAGGAGAAATACAGAGGCGAATGTCGGTTTTAATGGAAGTTTAAAGCGAAAATTATGCAGGTGGCGTAACTAATCCCTTGCCAGTGGAACAAGACCACATTCTACACAGAGAAGTTTGACAAATACTGTTGTACTTACTGACACAGAGACTGTTACATTAAAACAACCTCAACCCTACGGTACTTCCTGAAGGTATGTCTTTCGATCGTAAAACTTAAGAATTGCATTTTGAAAATGATGATACAGCCATTGAAAGGCAAGTCTGTCAAGCAATCGAGCTACCTTAGAGTTTCATTTTGTCGAATTGAGCATAGTAGACTGCACCAACACAGCTTCCTTCAGAATCCATAAAGTATGAAATCAGAATCCTCATCGCTGCCGCAATTCTGCGCCGTCCCGTGGCGTGCATCAGAGGTAGGATTTCATTTCAGACGAGGAACTGTGGAAATAGCCATGCCTGCACGGTATTGTAGACGCTCTCAATAGATTTGCACGATTGTATTAATAAATGTGTGTGTGTGTGTGTGTGTGTAACTTGTCTTGTTTATCAGCTAATCAATGCAGTGGGAATCCTGCAAACTGTAAAAACTATACTAAATTTACTGTTATGGTCAACTTGCTGCAGATAATTGAAGCGTGAATAGTTCTAAAACATACGGAGTACGTAGACCATTTTCTTATCACACCGTTACCAATCACTACTAGAAATAGCTTGCTAGCTATCCACGAATGTAATTATTCGAATTCGTTAATGGCAATGCTCGTCTTATCTAGTTCTGCGTTTCGAACTTATTCTCAATCGTGTAGAGTACTGTACCGTAGTAAGTCGCGCATCATTGCAATGTAGGGTGCACTATAGTGAGTCAATGACGATGATGATTATGATGATCATCATCAGCGTTATCCTCATCGTCATCATTATCATTGCCATCTTTTTCGTTCCACTAAACTGGAAGCAAATTTTCTCAAGCTACAACCCTCCTGCTCCATAGGGATATTTTTCTCTCGGTTCTTGTTTAGTCGTCTAGAACGTTTTCGCGAATAGTAAGTGGTACTGTACCCATAAACCGTTTTCATTTGAAGCAAAGCACGTTATGAATGTGTATTTATGATGTTGTAATGTGACTGGTGCGCGATAACACTACCGCACCGTTCTTGCTCCCATCATTAACTACAGTACGGTATAGCCTCTTCGTATCTAATGGTACGCTTCCTTAAGTGTGATTCACATTCGTTAGTTGCAGGTAAATGGTAGAAAGAAAGAGAGAGAGAGAGAGAGATGGAAAAATAGTTTACAAATCGAGTTCGGCTCGTAATCGAGAGTTTTCTTCACGCAGCAGCTGTAACTTGTGTTGCAGTTGCAATTTTCGATCTCGAATGTTGGTTACATCACGTCTCAGGTTTTCGTAGTTTTCCTTGCGTCGTAGGTTCGATCTGGCTGCCGCCATACGATTTCGCAGTTTGCGTCTATGCTTTCGTGCTGCCTTCTCCGCTTCCTCCGCCTTATTGTCTGGCGATACTACAAGAGAATTTACTTGCCAATTCATTTGCGGCATTGAATCAATCACCCCTGCGCCTTGAACGTACGGCACATACTGCGTTCCCGCCGTGTCTTTCAATGGTACTACGCCTGCAGGTTTTATCACCTGTTGTTGTTGTTGTTTCGGTACGCACACTACTCGGAGGCCTTGCGCTGCTTCATCCAGAACCTTAGTCGGGTTTTCGCCAGCATTCATAACAATTGTTGTTGGGGGCATGAAGTTAAGCGCGGTTGCGTTTGGCCGAACAGCAGTCATTCTGTCTTGTATTGCCCAGTTTGTCAATGCTGCTACGACCGCTTTGTCCATTCCACCACGAACGATACATCGAGTAATCATGTGAGCAGTTATTGGTGACCGGGACCCACGAATTATGGTGGAGACGGCATGCCCATTAAAGTCCCCACAATGATTTGCCATTGTAGACCAACAGAAGTCATGGGGATGCGCCGGAGAACGTGATGCTAACTTGCAATCACAATTGGATGAGGGTCCCGCGTTGCAAGCTGGACAGAGTCTTTGCTCGGTTGAGACTTGCATAAACTCGACATGCGACGACTCTGGAACTTGACCAGGCACCGTATCGCGGAATCTCATATACGTTCGCACTCTTCCTGTTGATTTACGCAGAGACATATGTATCAACGAGTTGAATCGAGTAGTCGATTTCAACGAATCTGACTCGGTACGATACAGTACAAACTCTGAGGTGCGTTCATCGCGTAAGAAACGTCCAAGCGAATAATCACGTGGGCGATTGGCGTCATCGCTAGCAGTGATCGTTGCAGATGAGACTTGTTGGGCTGCAACGGTCACGCCACAGGTTACGCCTCCAACACAAAAAGATGGAATAATCGCCCACTGTACAACCGCATTACTATCATGGGCTCCACCTTGAGTACCGGCAATTTCCATAGAACTTTGCACTATATTGGCACAGATAGCAGCGTCGAGGGAATGTGGTGTGAGCATGGCTAGATCAACAGAGGGTGCATCGGCGAAAAGGAAGTCCCGCAACCATGTCGCACGGTTTGGCAGCGAAAGTGCTCGCTCAAGCACGGACGCAGCAGAAGGAACGGGTTTGCTTACAATACCAACGGCGGGCGGTAGAGACGCAGTATGCTCCAACGCAGTTGAGTCAGGGAAATCAGGAGTCGAGAGAAAGGAGTTGAGTGGATCGATTGGGGTTGTCAGGGGCGCTGTGGTGAGCGTAGGTGTCAAAGTGGCGCTAAGATGCTGATGTGTGGTTTTGGAAACGGATGTCGTATCTGACAAATTCTGCGTTTCTTGGACCACGGTCCTTGCATGTGGTGCAGACAGAAAAGAGAGGTCGTCGAGGAAAGAGAAATCGGGTAGGCTCATCCTGGCAAGCTCGAGAAGAGTGGCGGATTGCGTGGCACCCTTAACTGAACCGGCAAGTAGTGCGAGATGGCCCTATCTCCGAGTTGAGATCTACAAATTGGATGACCGGTCTTGGGCAAGGGCCGCATGATTTGCGTTCTGTGGCAGGAGGCGTATTAGCAGCTAGAGTCCACCTCTCGTTTTTTAATTGGCCCAAGCTAAGATTAACTTTTGTACGTATATACAAAAGTATGAGAAGTCAGTCAAACGTCAAGTTCCATTTGGTTTCTGTTTTTCTGAATTGTCCCTCGCCAATTAGGGATGTCCAAATCGAACCGGTTCCTCGCAACCGATCCAAATCCATGGTTCCGGTCCTGTTCCGGTTTCACGATTTTCCATTTTTTCGGTTCTGGTTCGGCTGTGGTTCCAACATTGTTGGAACCGGTTAAAACCAGAACCGAACCGTTTCAAAAATTTATTTTAAGAGAACACAAGAATTAGAATTAGTGTATTGTAGAAAGAGTGTGCCGGGTGAAATTAAATAATTTTGATCTCGTTTTAGCAAATCATTCTATTATAATGAGTAATCGTCCTGTACTTGGTATGCATCGAAATGTCTGTGTGCAAAGAAACAAACTCAAATGGAAGTGTTTCTGAGTGTGAAATTGTTCATTCTTCTGAGCGTCGAAGTTCCGAGGAGTGTATGTCGAAGAAATATAAAAGCACCATGTGGGAGCGATTTCAGTCGGGCAAAAATCCAGATGGAACACGAATCACATCTTACATTAATCCACAGGGCACGAGTAATCTGTGGAAGCAAAATCGAAAATTTCATGGCTCTTCTAATAGCTCACAAACAATCCTTACGAGTAGTGGTAAAGTACAAGAAATACAACCACACAATGAAGATGCATCTGAAAAAATTACCAAGCAGATAGTTGCTACTATAGTAGATGCCGTATTAACCTTCATAACTGTTAAAAACAGAGAGTTTGTAAAACTGTTAATACTTCTACAACCTCTTTATCGACCAGTATCTCGACAGAAAATTCAAAGAAGGATTCTGGAGGATTTTAAAATTCAACAAACTTGAATTATGGATTTCTTTAGTCTCGAAAAGTCGTTCAGGATAAGTTCAACGCTTGGTGGGTGGTCAGCTAGGAGATATCGGAGCTACCTAGTGATCATGTGTCATTGGATTGACGAAAATTGGAACATGAAATCAGTAGAGCTATATTCTTTACGATTTTTATCACCACATGACGGTGAAAATGTGGACGCAATTATACTGGAAGCTGTAAAAGAATGAAAGATTAACGAAAAATTTGTTTCTATCACATCAGATAACGGGTCAGAAATGTGCAAAGGAATGAAACTATTCGAAAAATTTCTTGGAAAATCAGTCTTTCACACTCGATATATTGCACATATTATTAATATAACTGTCCAGACGGCATATACAGAAATTCAATCCTGTCTATATGATTTAAGAAATGTTGTTCCGTCAATTAGGACGACTGTTAAAAGAAGAGAAAGTTTCGAAGAGTTAAAAATGGGTTAAATTATCGAACGCTATTTCATCTGGACTTGACGTTGTTACTCGATAGTCATCAACTTATTTATGATTGAAGTTTCTCTAAAAGCGAAAATTATTTTAACAGCAATGTGCTCCGAAGATGAAAGACTGAAAGCTTCAAAATTTTAGATGAAGATTGGACAATTCCTGGAAAACTTTGCAGCTACTGAGAGTGGATCAAGCATGACTTCTTTGTCTGCTGTATTCGAAAATGATTCAAATTCTATTGATGGAAACACAAATGTAGGTGAAATTGACTTATTTTTTCAAGCCACAGCGGTTTGTGAAAGATTTTCCACGGATCCACTAATCTGGTGGAAAGCGAATCAAGCGAGATTTCCCTTGATTGCAAAATGGCACGTGATGTGTTTTCTGTAAAAGCATCGTCGGTTGCGAGCGAATCTGCATCTTCATTAGCTGGAAATTTAATTGGCGCAAAACGCAACAATCTAAGCGATGAATGTTTTACAGCATTTATGCAGCTGAAATCTTGGCAAAGAATATTAAATAGTTAAAAAAACTTTGAAAATGCAAGGCAATGCTAGGAGTTCGAATAAAGTAATAAATTTATTCTATGCTTTAAAGAGTTATTTCCAATCGTGACATATAATATCACATACAGAATTAATAGTAAATTTATTATAACTAAGTATTTCATTATATTTATTTATTAACACTGATTATGGTTCAAAATCGGTTCTACCCGCTTCGGTTTGGTTCGGATATGGTTTCGGTGTTACATGGTTCGGTATGGTTCTGGTTCGGAAAGATCGAAACCGGTTCGAACCAAAACTGAACCATGGGCATTCCTATCGCCAATGTATCCTTAGGTTAGGATAGCTTCATAAATTCACTTTCACGAATCAGGAATTTATGAAATTATAGATGTTTAGCCAATGAAAGTATCTGTTGAGTTGTAGGTTGAAAGCCATTTTTCTTGGCATCTGAAGCCGAGGTAAGACATTACTCTTATTCTTGTGGAATATGGTTTTGGAGTTTTTTCGCACTAAGTTAATCGATTTTTGTTGAAATCGAGAAAAAATAATTCGTCCTGGTCTATGTAACAGAACAAAAATGCGAAGAATAATTTAATCCTCGCCAAGTCCTACATCGAACAAGTTACTAAGTTGAATAATCCCAACATATTTGAATAAAATATATTTCCCCTACTTCTGCTATAAAAAATATAAAAAATCAATTTCCAAATTATAATTCGAAAGGGG
>JAAUYH010180424.1_pt1 | contig 16191 bp, 14 predicted proteins | sample 7278061 | NCBI WGS metagenome assembly JAAUYH01 (sample SAMN14350203, study PRJNA611818) | marine sediment metagenome | isolation source: surface marine sediment (0.6m) | place: French Polynesia: Moorea | collected 2018-08 | reverse complement strand
CAGTTACACGTAAATAAACCCCATCCTCCCCCAATACTACTCGGTTAACAAAATTGATTTGTTGAGATAGGGATGGGGGAGAGAGGGAAGAGGGGGAAGGGTGGGAAGAGAAAATCATGTTTTGGGCTGAATTCCCCCCACACTCCCCACACTCCCCACACTCCTCATTCCATCAACTTTTCAAGCTTAACCGAGCAGTATTGCATCCTCCCCTATTTTTCCTGGTCCATTTAACACATAAATACCGGCTGAGTTTGCCCGAACATTGAAAGAAATAGTACCATTATTAACATCAATACTATTCCCTGTGACTGCATCACGATAAGTGCCATTTTTAACCTTATTGATCGTAATTTGTTGGTCACCACCGATGGTTAAACCCACCGCAACATAACTATTACTGCCTTGATCTTCCCTAACAAAACTCATGCCACTTCCCCACTCATTCACCTCACTCATAGGGGCTTTTTGTAGCGCAGGAATACGACTGCGAATGAGGTTTAATCGTTTAAGATGTTGATACAAAGGATGACTTTGGGTGGTGTTAATCGCATCATCTTCGAGATGGGAACCAAAATAAGCTCGTCCGGTCTGATCCAAAGTATCATCATTGCCCATAATATCCTGGGGTTTTCCCTTCATAAATTCGATTTCTTCCCCATAATAGAGACAGGGAATACCCCTTATGGTCCATAACAAATTATAAGCAGCCGCAGCCCATTCTGTATTGCCTCGAAAGCGATCGCGAAAATCATTATCCGGTCCCACATCGTGATTTTGTAAGAAGGTAACTAGGGTCGTTGCATCCCCATAAACCCAATCGTTGGCTAAAATAGCCCCAATACCGCTAAAACTGCCTCGACTGAGGTTATCCCGAAACGTGGAAAATAGGGAAAAATCTAACACCGAGAAACCAGAGTCTCCCCCCGAGTTGGGATCTTTAGGGTCGTCCCCTAAACGAGTGTACCACCAAGGTCGTAAAAAAGACGGTGCGTTATCATCCCCAAATAAATCACCCCATCCGGTTCCTTTAACTAAGTTTTCCCCAAACACGAATAAACCGGGTTTATGGGTTTTCCAGGCATTGATATATTCTAGTAAATTATTGCGTTCAACGTGCTTCACTGTATCGATGCGTAGCGCGTCCACTCCCATGTCTAAGTAACGATTAATGGCATTGATCAGATAATCTTTCACGTTGTCTCGTCGGGTGGCCAGATCGATGGTATCCCCGGCCAAATGTTTTGTCTGGATAGCCACACTTTCCCAGTCTCCTCCCGACATAAACCCGTCTTGATGGTACCATTCGGGGTCAAGATTATTGGCATCGATACCAAAAAAGCGGTTCGGGTTATAGCCTTCTTTGGGAACGGTTTCCCCCGTCACCGGATCAACTAAGGGAACCATTCCTTCGGGATCGGAAGTTTGTCTTTCTTTAAACCAGTCAGGGGCCACTGGGTTATCATTATCTGCGCGAAACTCGCTTTGATAGTTGCCTAAGTTGCCTTTGTAGGGGCCATAATTAATTCGTCCTTGTTGGAGTCCGTGGGGGACGTAATATTTAATGGGAAGATGGTCGATCCAAACTTTGCCTCGGATGCCATATTGAGAGGAATGGTTAACCACCACATCTTGAATAATTTTTAGACCCCTTGCATGGGCCTCATTAATTAAATCTTGATAGGTTGCATCGGGAGACTCTAAACGGGGATCGATCCGGTTCCAATCATACCCATGATAGCCATGATAATCTAAGCCACTGCGGTTTTCGATGGGAGGGGTGATCCAAATAGCGGTAAACCCTAAGTCTTTGATGTAGTCGAGTTTTTGGATTAATCCTTTGAAGTCCCCTCTCCAGTGAGGATCTTCTGCTTCTCCTCGATTATTAAATTTAATGCGATCGCGACAGAAAAAGTTATTACTGGGATCACCATCATAAAAGCGAGTGGTAATGAGGAAATATATGGTTTCTTCTCGGAAGTCCCTAAGTTCGCTCTCACTGCCCACATTGTAGTAAAAATCGGCATAGGTTTCGTTTCCGGCACCATCAATGACCAAAAATCTCACATTGGTGGTGTTATCTAGGATCATTCTTGGCCCGGTTAACCCGTTGATGGCGTTTCCTTGAATATAAATGTTGCCGTTGCGGGTGGGTTCTGTGCCATCTTTGGTATAGTAAGCGATGATAGGGGCTTCTCGCTCATCTCTGATGGTAAACGTAGGGGCGATCGCTTCTAAGTAGGTTCCTGAGTCGATACTGCTGGTAATAGTGGGTTTTCTTAAGTCTAGGTTGGGATCGATGGTATAAATAAATTCAAAAATAGCACCGGTTTCCCCCACTGCATTCCGACCTAAACAGCGTAAGGTGGTGTTACTGTCGATTAAAATAGGTTGTTCGTATAGGGTTGAATTAGTTGCGTTAACCGTGGGTTCGCTGCCATCGGTTGTATAGTAGATAGCGTCGTCTTCGTTGTTGCTTGAAAGGGTAACCCGTTGAGCATCTTGATAGGTTGCACCTTTGGGTGTAGCAATGATAACTGGAAGTGCTGGCCGTTGGGGGTTTTGGTCGTACCAGCTATTGCTGAAAAACCATCCTTCTTTATTTCTGCTTAAGTCTTCTGTTTGTCTCCAACTTCCATCGTTAAAAATGAGATTCGCTGCTTCTGCTGCTGCAAACTCATAGCGATACCACTCATTCCCTTCTGCTGTCATGGGAACCCCTGGCCAGGGGACTGAGGGAGAGGAGGGACTGGTATTCCAATAGTAAATATTAACCTTTTTCTGCCATACCGAAGGCCGTTTAAAATGCACTACTAAGGGGGTGACTGGGGTTTCTGGGTTGCGATCGTACCAAGTATTATCTAGGAACCAACCATTGCGATCGCGCCATAGGTCTGAGGTTTGTCGTCTTCTACCATCATTAAAAATTAAATTGGCCGCTTCTATTCCTGACAAGCGATAACTATACCAATTATTACCTTCTGCGGTCATGGGAACCCCTGGCCATTGAACCGTAGGGGAAGTGGGTTGGGTATTCCAGTAATAAATGTTGATGTTTTCGTTCCAGAAGTTGGGACGTTTGAAGTAGACGAGAAGATCAGCCATTATGGAGGTTTCCCTTATGATATAGTAAGGTCAACCTATCATGGTCTGGTTCTGCTTCTTGGGACTCTCACAATGTTTTAAGAAGATTTTTTATGTCAGGATAAATTATGAACAATGAGCCTATCCTTTCCATTGTCACCCCCACCCTTGGTAAATTTTCTGATTTTTGGTGGGAAAGTTTACTGAACATTAAAGGGAATGTTGAATTTGTCTTAGTTTATCCCCCTGGGTCCGGTGCGAAAACCTTTGATGACCCCAGAGTTAGATATTTCGTTTGTCCCTACAAAGGGGAAATGATGCAACGATGTACGGGACTGAGTAATGCACGGGGAAAATATGTCATTGCGTTGGATGATGATGATTTTCTGCACACCGATGTGGCTGAATTTGCTGAAACCTATTTTAAACGCTTTCCTGATAGTTGGTTGTTGCGTTTACATAAAGCGGGTGTTTTCTACACGGAGGAGGACAAAATTAAAGCCCCTTGGGGGAAAGTTCCCGATCTTAAAGAGTTAGAAGTTTGTGAGAAATATGACGAAGGTAATTTTAAGGGATTATTAGAAATACCCATTGTTCCGTTAACTAAAAAATTGGATTTACGCTATTTATTTTTGCCGTTTGTCAAAAGAACGGACAATTATGGCTATCATTTTGAGAATTTTAATAATATTATCTGGAAACGAGAAATTGTCCAAGAAGCGTTACCTAAATTTATGGAAACCACTAAGGTATTAGGCCCTATTACTTGGATGTCTTCTTGGGGACACGATCGCTTAATGGGTATTTTTGTGCAAGCGGTCTATTTTAAAGAAGGGATGACCGTTGGTCATTGGTTACCGAAACCAGATCAAATTAGATTTATTGGTAAAGATACGAAGATGGTTACCCCCCGTTTTTATATCATCTCTGATTTCTTATTAGTGAAAGGGTTTCCTCAATATGGCTATGTTTGGAATTTATTTTTATATGAACTTTCCCACCTTTACCAACCGTTAGGAAAATTACTGAAAATGAAGTTAGGGTTAGGTCAGTTTCGACAAACTAAATAATTCTAAATCTGTTTTAATATCATTAATTTGTTAGTAGTTTTAATTCAGCGTAGTCTTTGCGATCGCCCATCAAAGTCAACCAATCATCAATTAACATTATCTTCTCATTGAACCCTTGTAAGCTTGATTTAAGCAAGCTAAACTTGATTGATGAGTTCTTCAAAATCATCCTTTGTATTTTCATTGGTTCTCAGCGAATCAAAATCTTTATCATTTTTTACTGATTCTTTTATATCTGGGTTAATCCTTATAGCTTCTCTCAAATTTTTCATAGCCTTTGTTGGTTCATTGATTAAAGCATAACTACAAGCCTTATTATAAAAAGCCAAAGTTAGTTTTGGATCGATTTCTAGTGCTTTATCATAAGCTGCCAGTTCTTCAGATTTATCCGCTCCTAATAATGATAAAGCAATACCCTTATTAACATACGTTAATGCAATACCTGAATTTAATAGAATTGCTCTATTTGAAACCATCAAAGCTTCATTTGCTAATTTCTTCTGTTCCTTAATATCTAAATCAGAAGAATTAATATAATGAATAAGAGCAGCCCCTTTATTCGCCCATCCTTTAAAATCTTTTTTATCAATTTCTATAGCTGTTTCAAATGACTTAATAGCATGATCATAAGCTTTTAACTCTAGGGAGATAAGACCTTTTAGATTATGGGCAACATAAGAGAATTTATTGATATCTATAGCTTGCTCAAAAAATCTTACGGCATTATCATAATCTTTTTTCAAAACTAGTACAATTCCAAGCTTTATATAGTCTCTCGATCTTAAGAAGAAATAATCTTCACTATCAATATTTTTAATAACGTCATCCAAAAAAGAAGCAAAATCAGAAGGAATTTCATCAGTCTGAGCCTCTTTTTTTAACCGAGATAATATTTTATTAATGCTATTTCTAATCTCCTTTAAACGTTCAAGAATCTCACTTCTGGGAACATTATACCCAAAATCAGGGTATAGATAGTCTGTATCAGGAATCGCATCTATTATTTGCCTTGTTAATTGTATCCTGTTATTAATTTTATTTAACTTATCTAACTTTTCTTCAAGTTGTTCATAGGTACCCTTTAAGCTTTCAGAAAAGATTAATACTGTCCAAACATATCCAATAATAAATCCAGATACAAAAAAATAGGTTATGTCCCCTATCGTAATACTAATAGCTATCGGTGATGGCTTATAATTAGTTGTTGTTTCATAAAATAAATCAAATCCTGGAGCAAGATTAGCAACTACCTTGGTTTTAAAAAATGTAAGAATTGGTTGAATTTGAGTTAATCCTACCCCCACAATAATTTTAGTTAGCCAGTCAGATATTTCTCCCAAATTTGTATTAGCTTGTACCTTTATCTCCGATTTATTTGTTTCTGAGTTAGATGAAGACTCATTTGCTTTAACCGTTTTAGGAACGCCAAATAAAAACCCAAACAAAAGACCTAGAACAAACGAGGCACCACCAACTGCACCCATTATTCCAAATGCAGATATAGCCTTGGGAATAGAATCAGCCGCCAAAATATATAAGAGGATAAAGCCATATCCTATTGGCAGAAGGATTAAAAAAGGCTTTATGATATTAAATGAACGTGAAACCTTGTCATCTATCATCATTGCTAAACAATACTCTCATCAATTTTAAAAAGATTTGGGTACAATAATCCTAACTGTCAAAGTCCTAATACCACACTGGTCTTTCACATAACTTAACACTTCTTCAAAATAATTCAGGTAACAGAGGAATAAGTATAGCTAAATTTCCCAAGTTAATAGTTTTGACCCCTAATAACTCAACCCCGACTATCTTATTATCTTGATCATAATCAACAATAATCCCCTCAGCAATTTCTTTAGACTCTAAAACTGTCTGATTTTCAAGACTAAAATAAGCTGCATCTACCTCTTGATCATAATTAAAACAAATTAGAATCCCCTCATTTTTCTAGTAATTCACCATAGATATCATCCTCTACATTATCCCAAACAGCATTTAAAGAAATTTGACTACTATCTCTCCAAAATTGATGCTCATCCTCAGATAATAAGGTAACAATTACTTTTGTTCCTTCTGGTAAATCTATCGGTTCTAATGGTTCAATTTTTCCTTGTTTTACCGTTGCCCAAATCGTTTGTAACATGGGTTATTTAAGGTTAAATCACTTTCAATTTATTATGACACATCATCTATAATAAATCATAAGGATTAAAACAGTAACCATGAACACTGTACTAGAGTTAAAACCGATTATTGAGTTAACCTCAGAGAACTTTTATCAACTCTGTCAAGTTAACCCAGAATTACCCTTAGAATTAAGTCGCAATGGAGAATTAATTATTATGTCCCCCGTGGGAGGAGAGACTGGGAACAAAGAATCTGATTTAAACTTTCAAGTGAGTCTCTGGAATCATCAAACTCGACTGGGGTTAGTATTTAGTTCATCAACAGTATTTGATTTACCCAATGGAGGAAACCGTTCTCCTGATGTTGCTTGGATAAGTAAGGAAAGATGGGACAGCTTAAGCCCCAGACAAAAACAGAAATTTCCCCCTATTTGTCCCGATTTTATCATTGAGTTACGTTCTTCGAGTGATCGATTACAACCCCTACAAGAGAAAATGCTGGAGTACCTAGATGCAGGTTTACGCTTAGGTTGGTTAATTAACCCTCAAGACCATACGGTAGAAATTTATCGTCCTCAACAACCCACAGAAACCCTATCCGTTCCTGTTTCTTTATCGGGGGAAGATGTCTTACCTGGGTTCACGTTGTGGCTTGATTAATATTGACTGATGATTGCCTTTTCAGAAGAGGTTACAAGCGCACACCTTTTCCATTGTCTATAGAATATCATGTCAAGTCAAGAAAAAGCAAGTATTTGTATCATTTGTTCATAGAACGAACCAATTCAATGTTTAATCCTGAACGGGGATGAAGGGTAGGAATGGCATCCATTGTTAAATCTTGATCGGGTAATAGTTCCCAACCATAATGACGTAATAATAAAGAGGCAAAAATTTTCATTTCCATCTGTGCAAAAGCATATCCTAAACAAAACCTCGGACCGCCTCCAAAACCCACTAAACTGTATTCTGTTTTTTTATGTTCTGCTCGTTGTTCACCAAAACGCTCAGGATCAAAGGTTTCGGGGTTAGAAAACACATTTTTATCTTGATGAGACGAATTAATGCGATAGCTAATAATCCAATCTTCAGGAACATAATAGCCATTAAACATAAAAGGTTTAATCACCCCTCTAAACCCACCACCAACCGGAGGATAAAGACGTTCAACTTCTTTGAGAATTTGTTCAAGATAAGTCATCTGTTTAAGCTTTTCTAGGGTTAAATGACTGTTAATCTTTAACCCTTTTTGTTCTGCTTTTGCTTTTTCTAAGATATGGGGATGTTGTGCCAATGCCATACAGAAACTAACTAACATCGAAGTGGTGGTTTCGTGGCCAGCAAATAATAAAAGTAAGGCTTGTACTTTAATTTCCTCTTTGCTAAGATGTTCACCATTTTCGTCTCTGGTTTGTATCATTAACCCCAGTGCATCATCCCCAGGATTTGAAGTTTTTTCTTCTATTTGTTGATCAATATATTCTAAAAGGCGATCTCGCGCTGCTAAGGCTTTACCATATTTAGACCAGCCTGTACGTAGGGGTAAGAGAGCAAATAAGCCATTGGTTAACTCAGTAAACCACTGAGATAAACCCTCAATATTTTCTCCTGGTGATGTTCCCAAAAGTAACACACTGGCGATTTCAAAGGTCATTTGTTTCATCTCAGGAAACAAAGTCAAATGCTTCTGCTTTTCCCACTTTGATAAATATTTAGTAATAATTTGCTCCATCGTTGTTAGATAATTAGTCAAAGCTTGACCGTGAAACGCTGGCATCAATAAGCGACGGTTTCGTTGATGTTCGGGTCCATCTTGCACGAACAAAGAGCGTCCTAATAGTTCATGGAAATTACTGGGCCAACCTTTTCCCCAAGAAAAATGATCCAAATGGGTTGATAGAATAAACTTATTGGCTTCTGCTCCAGTCATAAAGACGGTTTTTCGTCCTAAAATATGGGTTTTGTAAATAGAACCATATTGTTTTTCTCGCTTATCAGCAAACTTGGGATCTAGCAAGAATTGGAGGGTTTCACCTAGTATGGGTAAACCAAAACGACCTGGAGGAACTGGTTTTGAAGTTGCTTTCATTGACTTTGTTCTGTTTTGTCTGGTAAGTATGATAACTTATTTCTTTATAGGAACCGTTGTTATGGCGATCGCTAGTTCATTTCGTTTCACTACCCTGATATTCTTATAAAAAAATATGTATTATATTTGTATTTTTAATAAATGAATTTTTTGAAGATTTCTGAAAAAGTAGTATCTTTTTATACAAAACGATCCCGAAATTGTTCAAGTACCCCACAGAATTATTGCAAAGTCTTATCAATAAGCAACGAGACAATGGGGTTGACAAGGCATACTACTTTTTTGTATCATAATGCTTAGTGTTAGGTTATGGTGGCCAGAGTATAAGCCTATGTAGGGGTGAGTCATCACAAAAAATAAAAGTTAGAAAAACAAGCTGCTTGTCCCTGATAGGTTTGTTCCTCATCAATAACATTCCAAACAAGACCATCATTAATTTTAAAGCGTTTTCCAGTGCTAGTAATTCGGATAACGGAATAGTAACAAAAACCTTTTTCTGTTGTTTCAGCCAATAAGCGATCGCGTTCTTGTTGTTCTATGGCTTCTGCCGTTTTCCTAGAGGGCGTTTGCGTAAATTCTTCCCAAGTCAATTCCCAAATATCTAACGCTTTCTGATTACCGTAATTAAAGATAGGATCGCTTTGAGTGCCATGAGAAACAACAATAAAATCCGTTTCAAACAACTGTTTTGAGACTTCTTTCGGATCAATTTTTAGATCAGTTACGCCAAACTGTTCAAACAAAGAACAACCTAACCAATGCTCAAAACTACTGAGAAGCAATTGGGTTCTTTGGATAACGGTTTCTTGTTGCCAAGGAGAAGAAGTCATAACTAATAATTAAGAGTTTGGTGGGCAAAATGGGAGATTTCTAAACTTATTGACAAAATTAATAATAATTTGCCCATCTTACGGTTCATATTAACACTGAGAACTGAACGTTTGGTGGGCAAAATCAGACAATTCTCAACTTATTGACAAAATTGATCATCATTTGCCCACCCTACAATTCTTAGGGATTAACAAACACACCAATACCATTGTGAACCCTTGCTGCGGTGACAGGAGAGCGATCAATCAACTGTCCTCCCAATACTAAACCGGTGGAACTTCCCCCGTCTAAATTAAGTGCGTCGGTTGCCCCTAAACGTTGCATAATTTGGGCCATTTCATCTAAACTTGCACCACTCCCTCCCACACGGGTATGAACCGCTACTAACATAATTGTACCCCGTTTACTGAGTCCAATGGCACTACGAGACGCTTTTTGAGTTTGGAACCCTTTACTAAAGTTTTCACTGGCAGCATTTAAAACAATTCTACGGTTACTTATTAATAACGGTCCCGCGCCTAAAACATGGGACAATTGATCAAATTCAGTAGGGATAGTATTGCTTTGTAGGGTAAGGTTTGTCCCTGGAGACATCAAACTAGAAGAAACAGCATTTTTGCGAATGGTTAAGAGATAGCCATTATTAGGAATAGGATAAGATTGAGTGCCAGCTTTTCCTGCTTGTTGTTGATAAGTAACTCGATTATTGTCAACAAAAATAATGGTTTCGTTATCGCTTAACGGGGTATAACTTTGACCCCATTGCGAGGTGTAACGAGAGACTCCTGCTTGAACGTAGCCACTATTTACAAAAGCAATGGGTATGGTATTTCCTGATGCGGTGGTGATGGTTTCTCTGAGTGCTAAACGATTGATATACACTTGACCTTTATCATCCCAACCAATAGCACCCCGACCCAAAATAGGACTTGATAACCAACTTTGGTCTTGACGAATGGCACCGAGAGGAAGTTGATTGTTCCGATTAAAAAAGCCTCCATTAATAGCAGCAGCAGCTTGCCATTTTTGAGCCGTTGTAACTAAAGGTGCAGTTCCGGTTTGTCCGTTAAAATTGGTGGTAATGGGTTTAAGGGAAATACGGGGCGCTCGCTGATCAATTTCTAACCAATTGACCGGAAAAGTTGCTAATTTGTTTCCACTATTAATAGTGACCAATTGTTGTCGCCAAATAATACCTGGAGTCCAAACAATTTCCTTGGGAACCATGCCATCTGCACGAACATCAATAACAATACGATTCGGGTTAGATAAACTAAAAACATTTAACCCGTGTGCGGTGGGTAAGTTAACATGAACTTTGGTTAAATTCCCCGTATCTTCTAAAGAGAATAAGGAAGAATCTAGGGGTTGAGAAACGGGACTACCTAAGTCATCTTCATCGGTATTAAAAGAAGGTTTAGGGGAAAAAGAAGCATCGTAATCAGATAATTTTGTTTGCGATGCTTTACCTGAAATCATCACTACACCGTGACCTTTTGCCTCGCTTATTTGCCAAACCGTAGGACGATCAACCTCTAAAACAATACGTTTTCCCCAAGTTTGATTACCTTGACGAATGTTATTAATTTGTGCCAAAGGGAAGGTTAATTCTAAGGTATTGTTACTAACTTGCAATTGTCCCCCAGCTAACTGAATGAGTTCGGTAATATCGAGGTAACGATAAGGAGCAATAAAACGAGCTAAAATAGGTAACGGTTGATTAGAGGCTGTCCCAAACCAACGCACCGGTTGTAAACTAGGATCTTTAGTGCTGAGTAATTCTAAACCCAGTAAATTCATCGCCCCAATATCACTAATTCCGATGCGAACTTTATCCCCTTGTTGCCATTGAGTCCAAGGAATTTTATAGGTTTTGCCATTCAGAGTAATTTCTTGTCCTTGCTGGATAGAATTAGATGCTTCAACCGATGGGATGGTTGGTGCGAGAGTGACCTTCCCTGTGTCTGTTGGAGATGAATTACCCAAAGAAAGATAGACGAATAATGTCGTGGTTAAGGAAATCAAAAAAAGACTCAAGGGATACCAGGGAAGTTTCGTCACTCGTCGCACCTCGTTATTATAATCAGTAGGATATGCCGATGAATTGGCAATATTGTAGCACAAGCTTTGCTGATGATAAACGAGAAGCCTACGTCATCCTTGAAGTTTTCAAGAAATTTTTTCTTGTTTAACGCTGAATCATCAAACTTTAGCTAATTTTTTGATACTGGGAACCGAAAAATTAGTGCTTTCTTCTAACAAATAATCAAGAAAAGCTTTAGTGATAACAGATAATTGTTTGCTGCCTAAATAGGCCACATACCAACGACGTTGAATGGGGAAATTTTCCACATCTAAAACCGTTAATTCACTATCAATTCCTTCAGAAATCAAGGTATGTTGGGAAAGAACTGAAATCCCTAAACCCCCTGCAATGGCCTGCTTTATGGCTTCATTACTACCTAATTCTAGTCTGACATGAACAGAAACGTTGTGTTTTTCAAAGAGATTTTGTACGGCTCTTCTCGTTCCTGAACCATGTTCCCTCATAATAAAAGGTTCCCCTTCTAAAGCACTAATAGGAATGTTACTTTGACCTGCTAAGGGATGGGTTTTGAGAGCAATGACAACTAAAGGGTTATCCAAAAAAGGTTGAGTACATAAATCCAACGCTTCAGGAGGATTACTAACAATGTAAAGATCATCTTCATTTTCTAACATTCTACGCTGAATTTGTTGATGATTGGTAACCTTGAGGGATACTTCTATGCCTGGATATTGTTGACAGAAAGACCCTAAAATTCGAGGAATAAAATATTTAGCGGTGGTAATGACCCCTAAGCGTAATTGTCCTTGCTTAGTGCCTTTTAGGTCAGCGACTTTCATCTCAAAATTATCGAGTCTTTCAAAAATTTCCTGACAAGTTCTCAAGAGTTCTTGTCCTGCATCGGTGAGATAAAGGCGTTTGCCAATTTGCTCGAATAAAGGAAGACCAATGGCTTTGGTCAGTTGTTTAATTTGACTGGAGACGGTGGGTTGGGTGATAAATAGTTCTTCAGCTGCACGGGTAAAGCTGCCATGACGTGCTGTCGCTTCAAAGACCTTGAGTTGATGTAAGGTGGCTTGTATCAATGGTAATGCCCTCTACTGTGCGATGTGAGTGATGATGGAATATCTTGCAATAGTCAGGTTAGGGAATTTTCAACTGTCTATAAATTTTATCATAGACTTAATTCGATAGTATGTCTATTTTAGGTTGAAATAAATCTATTGTCAAAAACAAGGGTTGTTGTAACATAAGCAACTGTTTTCTTGTGCGAGTCGTTGTATTCTCTCTCAAGATGCTTGTATGTCTAGTAATAAATACTCATGTCTAATTCTAACTCAGAAACTTGTCCAGTGTGTGGTGTCAAGATTGTTGGAGGGGATAAAGTGATCTTTTCATCGGGTCCGGTAGGCACTCGGGCCCGTTTATGGGCTAGGGTTTGTAATTATGCCAAACGGCCAGGATGTATCAATCAAGATCAAGAATCCATCGGTCAAGTTCATGAAAATGATTATTATAATCCTATAAAATAATCATTTATTTTTGTGGTTCAGTATATTAATTATCTACAGATAGGTTTTCTGCTTGATAAAAAATGTCCCTATCGTCTCTGCGGTAAACCCAATTAATAAACCAAATAAATGACTTAACATACTGACTTGAGGAATAATTGTATCTGAAATTAATTGTAAGCTAATAATGAGGGTCATAACCGTGAGTCTTTTCCTATTAATTGGGGATTTATCTTGCAGCCACTTTCTCATAAAGATAGCCGTTAAACTGCCAACTAATCCCATAATAGAAGCAGAAGCACCAACGAGAATATAATCAAGTTGATTCGTATAAATTGCTACATAGGAAAAGGCAAACATTGAGCCAATCCCACTGATGAAATAAATGATAATGTATTGGTATTTATTGCTTAAAGACTCTAGTAAATTACCCATAAAATAAAGTGCCATCATATTCATTAAAAAATGTCCCCATCCATAGTGAAGAAAATTAGCAGTAATTAATCGCCAAAATTCACCATGCCAAACCACTAGGGGAACTAAGGCTCCTAATTGATATAAAGTCTCAAGGTTTTCACTTCCCCCTAATCTTATTTCTGTAATAAATCCTAGTAAATTAAGCACAATAAAAAATTGCGTTATTCTCTGATTTTTGAGTTTAAATAACCTCTGTTCCCTATCTATCTTCTTTTGATTATAATTGAGCTTATAGAGAAGCTGATATTTATTATTTTTATCAGAAGGAAATGAGTTATATTTTAACCTCCATTCTATGGATGATTTTAATAAATAATGACTATTTGAATAGTCTTTCAGTAACGTTTTATAATTATCATTATTTTTTTTCCTAGCTCTTTTAGCAGTAACTAACCAAAACTCTTGTAAATAGTTTGGGTAAAAAGATAATTCGGTTTTGAATAAAGTTTTCATCGGAAGGAGTTGACCAGAAAAAGCAAAAGCATATAATTTAAGACGAGAAATGTGAGAAGATTTTTTTAGTTTCAACAGAATAGATTGAACTGTAAAAATTTCTTCAGATAATTTATCTAATTGACCCGTTTCTCCTAAACTTCTAATATAATAGGTCAGTAACAGAGGATCTCGTCGTAATATTTTTTGATCAACTTGATCAGTAAACCACTGTAAACAACTACCCCAATCTCCCAATATTTCATAAATAAAAAGTTGATAATAATAATTAAAAATAGTAAGGGTTTTGGGATAATTAGTTAATAAATAAATTGATTTTTTAATATTACCTTTATCCGCTAATTCTAGAGCAAGTAACAATCGAAGATAATTGTGCCAATATTTTGTAGGATGTAAGCCAATTACGTGAGACAAAAGACGACGAGATTTTTGGTACTTTTTGATTTCTACTAAATAATTAATATACTTAAAAATATACTGAGGAATCAATAATAAAAGAATTGACAAAATTGAGCCAATAGTAGCACTCAAATCAAGATTGATCGGAAAAAATAAAACCGTGAGTATAATAATAAAAAGACTAATAAAAATCCAACCATCTTTTTGAGGAAGAATACCCTGAAAAACTCGTATGATAGTCAACAAACAAGATATTAAGATGACGACAATAAGAAGTACATTGATTTCTATCATTTCTCAGTCTCCTGATGATTAAAAAAGTAAAAGCGACAGTAGTTAAATAATAGACTGTCGCTTTTCAATAAAATAAAAACTCACCTCCTGTTATTAAGAGTTATTAGGAAAAGTCAGTTCAAATTCTTCAATCAATTCATCAAGTTCTTCAAGGGCCTGTTTGACATCGACCCGTAAAATTCCTAAATCTGGTTTTTCCAAAAGTTCAACTAAAAAGCCTCGTTTACTTTCAATTAATTTTACTTGTTCTTGAATGGTTTCTTTATCCATATCTTTGAGCCTAAAATGAACACCAACTCTAGGATAAACAATCTTGAGTCTTCTGGTCTAGCATTAACGGAAAATGTTTGACGCAGTTTTCATACTAATAGACTAACGATCAAAATAAAAATTCTCCCCACACTCCCCATCCCTCCCACACTTCCCACACTCAACTTAATTAAAATATTGATACACCCAATTGAAAACTGCTATGAGGGTTAACCTCTTTTCTTAAAGACCAATCACGAGGATAATAAAACATAAAGCGATCGCAAAACACAGGAATTATATGTTACGCAAACTATCATTGGCACGAGTGGGACTCACCGTTGGAGGTATTTTAACCATTATTGGGTTTGTGGCCTATGCGATGGATAATCCTACCCTCAATTTAGCCGGATTTTTCTATGGTGTCCCTATTTTATTAGGGGGACTGGCCTTAAAAGCAGCAGAATTGAAACCCATTCCTTTTAGTGAACCTACTCCTCCAGAAATTATGGCCTTAAGGGAAGAAAAAGCTACCCCAACGCAAAATCAAATTCGTAAGGATGTTACCCGTTACCGTTATGGACAAGAAGCGCATCTGGATGACGCTTTGGAACGTTTGGGGTTGAGTCCTACCGATGAAGATAGACCCGTTTTAATGGCCATTCGAGAGGAAAAGGTTGAGGGAAACTATGGGTTGATCTTAGAATTTGAGTCTCCTTTTATTACCTTAGAAACTTGGCAAGAAAAACAAGAGAAAATTGCTAAATTTTTCGGACCTGGTATCACGGTGAAAATCGATCCCAAGGAAGATAATGAGGTTGATGTTTTCCTAATCAGCTTAGATAATAATCGAGATAACTAAAAATAAAGGTAACAGGGGACTCTTACTTCCTGTTACCTAGTTAAATTAAGATATTTTTTACAGTTTATTTAAGACATTCTATCAAGAATTTTTTGGACAATATCCATCCCACTAATGGCCTGCCAGCCAAATAAACCTACAATTGCCATATTGAGCGTAATATGGGTATAACGGGCTAAGTCATTGCCCTTCTGCATCAAAGGAGAAAGAGAAGCCGAAACTGCAATTAAACCAGTCATACTTAAGCCAACTAACAAATGGGGACCGACAAACAATTTACCGTTATTGATGTAGGTAACAGCCATACCGCCGATGTTACCTAACACCATTAAACCTAAGAGTAAGGAACCCAATTGATAGTGTCGGTTACGAAAATCTTTTTTTAATAATTCTTTTCTGGTATCTTTATCCGCAAAGCGAGTGCGTCGCCATTGAATGCCTAAATAAAGGGCATAAAGCGTCAAAGCAAAGACAGCCCACATGAGAAGAGGATGGCCAAACTGCGACCAGACTTTTATCGGTTCTGGAATATCTAGGGTCATAAAGTGTTTCCTAACAGAGCGTAAGAGTAAGTTACAAAACTTAGTGTAAAATATTTTCTCTTTTTTTACCACCACAAAGGGAGGCGCGAAGCCTCCCTTTTTTTGTCGCTAATTCTCCTTATGTCTACGATAAGCTCCGATCAGTTCCTTG
>JAAUYH010054340.1_pt1 | contig 16193 bp, 8 predicted proteins | sample 7278061 | NCBI WGS metagenome assembly JAAUYH01 (sample SAMN14350203, study PRJNA611818) | marine sediment metagenome | isolation source: surface marine sediment (0.6m) | place: French Polynesia: Moorea | collected 2018-08 | reverse complement strand
CGCTGGCGCCCCCATCCATGGCGTGGGCTCAATCTCGGTTTGGAACCGCCGCGCCGCCTCCACGCCTACATCGAGTTGACCCCGTTTGATCGGGTGAAATACGAGGTAGACAAGGAGACCGGATACCTGCGGGTCGATCGCCCTCAGCGTACCTCAGCGCAACCCCCGTCGCTATATGGCTTTATTCCTCGTACCTACTGTGGCCCGCGCGTGGGGGCATTATCGCCGGCCCGTCGCGGTGACGGCGATCCCCTCGACATCTGTGTGATCAGCGAGCGGCCGATCCAGCGCAGCGATGTGATCTTGAACGTGCGCGTGGTCGGTGGTCTGCAGATGGTCGATAACGATGAGGCCGACGATAAAATCATCGCAGTCTTGGAAAACGATCTCATCTGGAAAGACATTCATGATGTGAGTGCGCTTCCGGAGATTTTGGTTGAGCGCCTGCGCCATTATTTTTCGACCTACAAACTGATTCCTGGCGAAGAGACCGAAATTTCGATCGAAAAAGTATACGGGGTCGATCACGCGCTGGCCGTTGTCGAGGCCTCCATCGCCGATTATCGAGACGAATACGGCGGAGATTAGCGCTTGGCCGCCGGAGTCATGAAGACTGCCGAGCTGAGCACAATAGCGTGAACAGGGGAAGTATTCGTTATATAGTGTGCTGTCAAGAGTGCCGGTATCGGTATCGATATTATATTTATATCGATACCGATACCGTGGTTGCCAGGCAAGACTGAATATGTGACTGCGCAGTCGAGAGTAGATGAGGACACTGATAAACCAAAGGTGTGTTGTAGTCTTGCACCATAAGTTTATCGCGTCCCTCTCACTGTTATGCATGCACGTGGTGATATTTTTATGGCGCGTACTCGGCTCTGCTATCAAGAGGTTGTGTAGGCAAAAGTCGCCTATGCGAACTGTGTATATGGCTATCGCTCCCGAGATTCCCTCTCGAGACGCCTGTGCACCAGCCATCTGCACAGAGTTACAAAAATGACCGGAAAGGTGCCGTCTACTACGGCGTACTCGGTTAGAATACCCGTCGAATGACGGTCCGCATGGCATCAGTGCTGATAGTGCAGGGGGCGTGGCAATGATTTCGATCCCCGGCTTTCACAACCTGGAAGAAATACACGTAAGCGAGAAATCACATGTGTATCGCGGCCGGCGTGATCATGGCGAAGAATCCGTCATCGTCAAGCTCCTCACTGGTGTATACGATGCCGAGCCACAGGGAAGCGCGCTCCGCACCGAGTATCGCAAAGAGAAACAGTTAGCCACCCACCTCGATTTTGCCGGGGCGATTGAAATTGGCGAATTGCGCACCCTACCGGGCGGCATTCCGATGCTGGTGGTTGAAGATTTCGGCGGCGAATCATTGGACCGCATCGTGCGTCGTGAGGGACGGCTCAGTGTCGCCGAGAGTTTGCACTGGGGCATTGCCATCGCCGAGCAGCTCAGAGAAATCCATCGCCGACGCTTGGTGCACAAAGATATTAACCCCAGCAATATTGTAGTGAATCGCGAACGCGGGATTCTAAAAATCATCGACTTTGGCCTGGCGGCGCTGTGCTCTACCGAGCGGCCCGTGTTTTCCCACCACAATGCGGTCTCGGGGACGCTGCCGTATATTGCTCCTGAGCAGACCGGGCGGATGAACCGCGGGCTAGATTTTCGCGCCGACTTCTACAGCCTTGGCGCTACGTTATACGAACTTCTCACCGGCCGCCGGCCATTTCTCACCACTGAACCCCTCGAACTCCTGCACTGTCATTTGGCCCGTGCGCCCCTTGCCCCCCATCATGTCCACGCGGGGATTCCGCCACAAGTCTCTGCCATTGTGCTCAAACTCTTGGCCAAGGCACCGGAGGATCGCTATCAGAGCGCCCATGGCATAAGCTCCGATCTGGAGCAATGTTTTGAGCAGCTACATAGTCACGGCGCAATCGACTCATTTGCCCTGGGGCAAAACGATATCGCCGAGCGTCCGCGTATCTCAGAGCGTTTCTATGGCCGAGAAACTGAGATCGGGGCGCTGCGTGCGGCGCTAGAACGTGTGCTGGCAGGCGGACGCGAATGGGTTCTCGTCAGCGGTACGGCCGGCATTGGCAAATCGTCATTGGTGCGCGAGCTGTATCGCGATATTACCGCCAGGCGCTGCTTTTATGCCGCTGGCGCATACGATAGCAGTCTGCATCGCGCACCGCTGAGTGCGATTGCCCAAGCATTCGACAGTTTGGTGCGCCAACTTTTGACGGAGGACGATCAGGTCCTCAATGTCTGGCGCGAGCGTTTGCGCGCCGCCCTCGGCCATGACGCTCAATTGCTATTCGATTTCATCCCGGCATTGGCCATGGCCGTCGGACAGCAGCCCAGTATCGCACAACTCGAAGGCGATCAGGCGCGCGAGCGCTTTGTCTATACCCTGCGCAACTTCATCCGTGTGTTTTGCACGCCAGAGCATGCCCTGGTGCTCTTTCTCGACGATCTGCAGTGGGCCGACGCGGATTCGCTCAACCTTCTACAAATCATTTTGACCGACGGGGAATTGAGCCATCTCTGCGTCATCTGTGCATACCGCAGCCTGCATCAGGATGTGATGGACGAGCGCGCTCTAGACAGCGATGCCTCGGTGGTGCAAACGCGGGCTCAATTGATCGAAAAGGCGGTGTTTCCCACTGAGATTAAGCTTTCCGCGCTTGGATACGCCGACATTGCCAACCTCCTAGCCGATACCTTGCGACCTCATGGGGGACCGGTCGAGGCCGCCGAGATGGAGGCGTTGGCGGCCGTCATTCACGAAAAGACCGCAGGCAATCCGTTTCATATCGGCAAATTCGTCACCGATTTAGTCAACGGCCAACTGCTGCGTTTTGTCGCCGAGTCCGGTCAATGGTGTTGGGATACGGCCGCCATTGATGGGCAAAAGAGCACCGACAATGTGGTTGCCCATGTTGTCCAGCAAATGCCGAAGATGTCCACGAGCACGCGCCGAGTGCTCGGCGCGGCGGCGGCTCTCGGCGGCTGCTTCGACCTCGATTGGCTGACCCAGGTGGTGGATGACGATCGCAGTGCGGTGTTCGACGCACTGATGCCGGCGCTTCACGAAGGGGCGATCACGCAACTTGCTCCGGGCGACATGCGCGCCGTCAAGCCCGCGACCTCTGTGCCTCCGGGCCCAGGCGCCGCTGCCCATGAGGAACATCTGCTAGATCCTTCCCCGATCGTTTTATCGACTGGTGGTGGGGCGAGCAAACAGTTTTGTTTTGGCCACGACCGCCTGCAGACGGTGGCCTACGAACTCCTCGATCAGCGCGAACGCGCGCATATACACTTGCAGGCCGGCCGGCTGATGCTGGCTGGGGGCAGCAAGGGGCCCGAACTATTCGAGCTCGTGAATCATCTTGAGCGTGCTCGCGGATTGCTGAGCGGAGACGAGCGGCGTCTTCTCGCGCGTTTACTCCTCCGGGCCGGACAGCGGGCCCTCGCCGCACAGGCGGTGGAGGCTGCGGCCGATTACTGCCGGCGCGCGGCTGAGAGTGCCGATGAGGCCATTGGACAAGGAGCGAGCGGCGACGGTGGGGGGCAAAGAGTAGGTGGCGACGGCGAGGATATCGGCGCCGCTGGCATCGGCGTCAGCGACATCGAATTTGCCTATCAGGTCATGTGGACCTGGGTCCGCGCCGAGATTCGTCGGAGAAACTACGATGTCGCAGAAAGAGAGACTCAGCGTTTTTTGACCCATGTCCGCGCTGCGTCCGGATCTGGATCTGGATCTGGATCTGGATCTGGGTCTGGCACGTGGCGTTCCGCAAAGGGCGCTGCAGTGGGCGAGTCTGCTGGCACTGTTTCCCGCCTGCGGATGGCACAGATCTATGCCCTCTGGTTGCGAATCGCCCTATACCGAGCCGACTACGCCAGCGCCCGCACGCGCATCACCGAGGCGCTGGCGCTCTTTGGCATCGCATGGCCTACGGGAGATGCGGCCCCTCTCTTGGAGGCTCTGGCCGAAGATGTGCGTGGCAAGCTCGGTTCAGATCCGGCCGCCGCCCTGCGCGCGTTGTCGGAGACCGCGGACGCCGAAGTGGGTGCCATTATCGACCTGCTCAACGTCTTTGCCGCGGCGGCGTATTTTCTCGATGCCTCGCTGTTTATGTTCACCGGGCTCTGCATCCTCGATTTGAGCCTGACGCGAGGCCTTCACCCTCTAGCCAACTACGGCACGTGCATCTACGGCATCTACCTATTAGGTCTGGGGGATGTTGCTGGCGCAGTCGAGATCGTGCGATTGAGCCTCGATAATGCCGAGCGGGCGGGAGACAACTTTGGCCTATGTATGATCGGCATTGTCTACGGCACATTCTTTGGGCCGTGGCTGGAGCATGTCCGCGATAGCAGCGTCACCATTTCTCGCGGCATTGAGGCCGGTCATCGCGCGGGGATGCCCAATCTCGCCAGCTATAATGCCGTGATTCCCCTGGCCAACCATTTTTTCGAGGGCATGCCGATCGACGCTTATATCGACGACTTGCCCGAAGCGGTGCGTATGACGGAACGCGCAGGCAATCCCAGTGGGCGCGACATCCTCTGTGCTCTATGGCTCGCGGTGGACAATATCGCTGGCCGCAGCGCGAACGCCGAGGTGTTCGAGGCCGATGGGCTCTACGACGAGGACTATTTGCGCCAGTTCGAAAAAAATCAAAGCCACCCCGCACGCTGCCGATTATTGACCATGCGTGCATTTGTGCATTTAATGTACGGCAATATATCGTCCGCCTATGACGATATCGAACAAGCCCATCATCTGATGGAACGCGTAGAAAAAATCCAGAGTAGCTTGACCGTGGCCCTCTACGTGTTTTTGCGTGCGGTGATTATGGCCCGCCGGGCGGCGTTGATCGACGATACCAATGACGTCGAGCGTGACCAAGCGTATCGCGTTATCGACGGCCTATGCACGCGCATGGACGAGTGGACTCGGCGATGCGCGGCCAACTTTGCCCATTTGTCCCACGCCATGGCGGCGGAGAGGGCCCGGCTCAGGGGCGATTGGTCGCAGGCGCTCGTTCACTACCAAGAGGCCATTGAGCAGGCGCGTGCGGAGGGCTTTATTCATCACGAAGCGTGCTTTCACGAGTGGTTGGCTACCCTATGGCTCGAGCGCGGGCAGCGCGACTACGCCCTTATCCATTTGCGAGCGGCACACGCCGGCTTTACCCGTTGGGGCGCGCGGCGCAAGTGCGAGGCCCTTGAGCACGCCTATCCCGAACTCATTGACATCGCCTCGTGTCGGGCACCATCCGAGGGGGCTGCCGGCAATCAGGCAGCTCTGGCCGGGTTGAGCGCTGGTGGCCATGGCCGCGGGATGGACCAGTTAGACCTGGTGAGTGTACTCAAGGCATCGCAGACCCTCAGTGCTGAGTTGACGATGGACACGCTCCTCGTCACGTTGCTCCAGGTGGTCTTTGAGAGCGCCGGGGCCGAGTGGGGGGCCTTATTCCTGTTGCGTGATGGCCGTCTACAACTCATGGCCGAAGGGCGAGCGCTGCCCGATCCCGGCGGAGATGAGGTTGGCGATAGTGGCACCGGCGTTGCCGACAATGGCGTTGCCGACAATGGCGTTGCCAACAATGTCGGTGCCGAGAAGGCGCCTGCGTCCACAATGGACGCAAGCTCGGCGATTGAGGTCGGCTCTCGATTACCGCTTTCGCAATGGCATAGTGGGGCCAAGAGCGTCGTCAACTACGTCTGCCGAACCGAAGAGACCGTCATCATTCGCGATGCTGGGTCAGATGAGCGCTTTGCTGCGGACCCCTGCTTTGCGTCTGGGCAGCGCCATTCGGTGATGGCGATGCCGCTCGCCATTCAAGGGCGCTTGATCGGCGCATTGTACCTGGAGAACAACTTGGTCGCAGATGCGTTTTCGCCGGAGCGGGTGCAGATTCTCGATCTTCTCGGTGGCCAAATGGCGATGTCGTTGGAAAATGCGCGGCTCTACGAGTTGGCCCGAGACAGCGAGCGGGCAAAGACGCAATTCTTAGCCGCGGCCTCCCACGAGTTCCGAACGCCGTTAAACGCGATTATCAACGTCCCAGCGCTGATACTCGAAGAGCCGGATACCGGCGATATCGAGCATATGAGGCCGCTCCTACACAGCGTGATACAGAGTGGGCATCAATTGCGGCGCATGGTGGACAAGCTGCTCGATTTCGCGCGTCTCGAATCAGGGACGATACAGCTGTCGCCAGAGAACGTGCATGTGCCGACGCTGCTATCCGAAGTGAAACGCGCATTGGCCGAAGCTGCCGCCGAGCGCCAGGTCTCTATATCGTGTACCATAGAGCCGGAAGAGGATTTGGCCGACATCCAGTTAATGGCTGATCGCGAGCGCTTGCGGCAGATCATTGTGCATTTGCTGGAGAATGCGATCAAGTTCTCAGAGCGCGGCGGAACGGTCGAGGTGCGTGCATTGATGCGGGCAAACGGCGAGCTAAGTGGCGAGCCAGGCGGCGATCCAAACGACGGCACGGACGTGAGTAAATCGGGACAAGAGCGCGCTGGTCGAGACCTGGCGCGGGTTTGGGTACTGGAAATCCGCGACCGGGGTATGGGGATCGCCAAAGAGCATCAAGCTCATATATTTGACCGTTTCCGGCAAGGAGACGGCAGCACCCGGCGACGCCGCGGCGGTGTCGGGCTGGGGTTGGCCATCACCAAGCATTTGGTCGAGCTTCACGGCGGCCGTATCACGGTAGATTCCGAATTGGGCCGCGGCAGCACTTTCACCGTGACATTGCCGCCACTGCCGCCACTGCCGCCACTGCCGCTAGCCGATACCGACGTGCGAGCGCGCGCGGGTGGCTCTGGTCATTGAATGGCGACCACGGGACAGTTGACCGCTGCGCCACCGCCGAGTGAGGTCGCTGACATGGCAGAGCTCAAATCACCGACGTTGTCGAATTCGGCATTGTCGTAGACCCATACCGTCCACAGGGGCGAGTAAGCCTCGTCGCCGGGAAGGGTAGCCAAGACATTGTGGGTCTGTTCGGACTGACCCTCGGTGACAAAACCAGAGGGAGGACCGCCGTCTTGCACATCGGGGTTGATGTTGAAGGTCACATAGATGGGCGATTGCGGCGTGAGTCCACCCGCAGCGCGCAAGGGAGCTTCTTCAAAGCTGAAGTAGTGGACGACCTGACCGCGATACCAGCCGATGGTGGTGTCGGCGCTCTCGTTGGCGCCGCCGCGCAGTTTGGCGGTGGAGCCTTTGGGCACCACGGGGCAGTTGACAATGATATCGGTGGTCTCGACTGCAAAGCCGGCACTGGTGAGTTCATCCAGGCTGGTTACAGTATTGGCTTTATAATCGTCGGGTACTAGGACTTTGTTGACCAGCCAGAAATCGCTATAGCCGTCCTGTCCAGGGAGGTGATCGATGATGTTGAGCTGTCCGGGGACTGGCGTGTCATCGCTGGCGTAAAAGAAGGCGAAGATCGGCGCCGGGGCTGCAGGTTGTACATCGAAGTTATAGTAGTCGACCACTTCGCCCTTGGGACCGAGGCCTTTGGTAATAAAAGGTGCTTGGTCAAAGTCAATGGCCTCGTTGGCGCCTGGGAGCCCGTTTTGCCCATCGCGGACAAAGAGATTTCCCGCCTCGGCGCTAAAGCGATCGACGGCGACGACCGACGTGGTGCTAGGGTCTTTGGCGGCGCGAGCGATGGGGTCTTCGTCGTCTGAGCCGCAGCCCTGTGCGACGATTCCGAGGCCAGCAATGAGAAATAGGGAAGAAGGTAACGAAGTGAGTGTATGTAATTTCATGTCAATGATTCTCCTGCTCGTTCCTACGCCCCCGGTCTGTTGCCGGTTACAGGGAAAAGGCCGTGCCGGTCGCACCGGTACACGGCTGCCGGAAATCGCCTTGTGGCATTCCTGTGACAGTTCGTCTTTTTTGGAGTGACGCGAAGGGCAGCGAATTGCCGCCCATCTTGATCATCGAATACGAAGAGTAAGCGGGATATTGACGGCGAAATCAGGCATTGCCACGGTTACCATTGTTATCGTCCTGATTGCCATTGTCGCCGCCACCTTGGCCATTGTCGCCGCCACCCTGGCCATTGTCGCCGTGGCCGTTGTCACAAGACAGCAGACACTCATCTAGCTCGATAAAGCAGCGATCAAAGGACGCGGGGTCATAGGGATCGGCATTGGCGATGCACTCGTCGAAGCGAGCGAGGCAGCCATCTTCGCATACGGGCGGCGGAGGCGGCTGTTGGTTTTCGCATTCGCGCAGGCAGGTGTCGAAGAACTCAAAGCATAGGGCGGGATCGTCGCTGTGCTGGAGACATTGATCTAGCTCAATCTCGCAGCCGATTTGGCATTCGTCGCCGGGGGGCGGAGGGGGTTGGAATTCACAGTCACGAAGGCAGCGATCGAACTCTTCAAAGCAGAATTCGGGGTTGTCGCTGAACTGCAAGCACTCATTGAGGTTAACTTCGCAGATCAGTGTGCATTCATCGCCGGGTGGCGGAGGGGGTTGGAATTCACAGTCACGAAGGCAGCGATCGAACTCTTCAAAGCAGAATTCGGGGTTGTCGCTGAACTGCAAGCACTCATTGAGGTTGATTTCGCAGAGCAGCGTACACTCGTCGCCAGGGGGTGGGGGCGGCGGTGGATCTTGGAATTCACAGTCGCGAAGGCAGCGATCGAACTCTTCAAAGCAGAATTCGGGGTCGTCGCTGAACTGCAAGCACTCATTGAGGTTAACTTCGCAGAGTAGCGTGCACTCGTCGGGTGGCGGTGGGGCCTGGAATTCACAGTCGCGAAGGCAGCGATCGAATTCTTCAAAGCAGAATTCAGGGTCATCGCTAAACTGCAAACACTCGTTGAGGTTCACTTCGCATAGCAGCTCGCATTCGCCTGGATCGGGGCCGGGGACTGGGTCGTCACCACCGCCAGTTTCGCAGGTGAGATGGCATTCGAGGTTAATGTCGGCGAGATTGTCTCGGCTCGCAAAATCTTCGGGAGCAATCTGCGCCACCGCCGCGTTGAAGTTGATGTCGCATTCGAGATGGCATCTCGTGATGCTATCGTCACTATTGCCCGGGGCGCCGTTTTCGCCGCTACCCGATTCACCGCCGTCCTGGTTGGGATCGCCCTGCTCATAGTTATTTTCTTGGATCTCACGCAGGGTATCATTGAGCAGACCGTCGTCGGTACAGCCCGTGAGTATGCTGGCAGATGCCAGCGCGAGTGCTGCCGTAGCATGCGCGACCCAAGAGGCGCGCTGCGATGTCAAAGTGCGAAACATTGTTGTGTATACTCCTGATTGAAGGGAAGCAAAAAGGGAATAATCGCAATATGAAAATAAATAACGAGAAACGATAAGGAGATAAACCGTCAGATGATTGCGCAATAGGTCCATGGCCCTCACTGCGAGAGGGGCGACACGAGAGGCGCCCATGGCCCGCCAGGTTGCGTGAGGGCATACAACAGTCGCGATATCCGTTCCGATGCGACTCTATCCGTTGGACACGCAAGTGGCAGGGAAAGGAACGCGCGCGGTCAATTTTATTCCATTTGCCGGCTTTTTATACGAGTGTGACGGCGGCTACGCATCTATAGTCCGCACGGACTGAAAGTCCGCACGGACTGAAAGTCCGCACGGACTGAAAGTCCGCACGGACTGAGATGATAGTTCGCGCGGCTGCCCCGCCGTGCGCGGTGACAGATTCTATGCCGAATGCGGCAGAGATCGGTCGCGCAGGCGGTCGAGAATTTTGTCTAAGCAAGCGGAGAATCGACGCTCAGCCTCTTCGGGCGAGGGCGCTGCTGGGACTGGCGGTTTTGCGACCCAGTACGCGGCTTCGTCGGCTTTCGTATCGGCATTGGCACCACTATATATGGCTGGGGCCAAGCCGAAGTGATGCTGGAGCGCCTGTGATAAGAGTGCAGGATCGTGAGCGCCGGAGTGGGCCACGGCTAGAGGCGAACGCAGATCGGGCATGCCGTCGGCAAATGCACTGCGCGTATGGCATCCCTCGCCATGCTGCAGGACCGACAGGTCAATGGTGCCGCCAAAACTGTGAATTGCGATGTGATTCCGCAGGAGGCGCACGTAGTCGTCTGCGGTGAAGTGCTGCAGCACCTTGCCTTCGGGCTGCAGATTGGCCACCAGGACGCATGATGCCCGGGCAGAACTCAGCGCACTTGCCACATCGGCGGTGCTGAGCGTAGCCAATACGCTGGTGACGAAACTGCCCGGTCCAATAAAGACTAGATCCGCCTGGGCAATGGCATCGAGCGCGACCGGATTGGCACGCACCGGTCCGTGGACACTCGCCACGAGTGGAATGGACACCTGGCGTTCGACATTGGTCTCGCCCTCGACCGCACCGGCATAGGCGTCGTAGACCGCCAGGGTTCCCGGGACCTCGGCAACTGGCACAACCCGACCTCGGCAGGCGAGCAGGGACGCCGCCCAATCTACGGCCGCCTGTAAGCCGCCCAATTGCGTCGACATCTGAGATAACACCAGGTTGCCAGCACAGCGGCCTTGCATGTCGCCATCCAAGCGCGATTCAAATCGTTCGGCCAGCGCTCGATGTCGGGCCAAGGCGCTGAGACATCGGCGGATATCACCCGGTGGGGCAATGCCGAGTTCGGCGCGCAAGCGGCCGGAGCAGCCGCCATCGTCGGCGACCGAGACCACAGCAGTAATGTCGCATTGTAGGCGTACCAATGCGGATAGAAGTGCGGCCTGGCCATGGCCGCCACCGATGGTGACGACGCGCATAGAGCCCGCTTAGATTAGCATAGAAATCAGCGCCGACCTTAATGAGCTCGGTCATAATGCCGGTAGCGTGAAGTAGAACTCGCTGCCGGTGGTGGATTTGGCGCCGTTATCGGTTGTTGCGCCCGGGGTGGCGCTCGGGGTTGCGCCCGGATTGCCGTTATGTGCGCATATGGAACGCGCCCCCACTTCTCCGCCCATTGCCTTCACCACGCGCTGCACAATCGACAGACCGAGGCCGTGACCGCTGGCACGCCCCTGGTCACGGGGAAGGCGGGTGAATGGGCGGAAGATGCTCTCCTGAGCTTCTTGGCTGATGCCAGGACCATTGTCGCGAATCCAGAAGCGGACCATATTGTGGTCGGTATATTCGGCGCCGAGTTCGAGAACCGGTGGCCTGCCGCCATATTTGATACCATTCTCAATGTAGTTGGTCCACACTCGCTCGATCCATGGCCGGTGCCCGGCGACGAGGGGAAATTGGTTGGCGACGATGATTTCGGCGCCAGAATCGCGAATGCGCACCTCCATATCGCGCTGTACGCGGGCGATAACGGTGCCCATTTCGATCTGTTCGAGATCGACATTGTCTTTTGAGGTACTGGCCAACTGCAACAGGGAATCGATGACCTCCTGCATCTGCAGGGCCGCAGAGCGGATTTTGCCCAGATCCTCGCGACTCTCGGCGTCCAAAATATCGGCGGTATCGTCGATGATGAGTTCTGAATAACCGAGTACCCGGTTGAGCGCATTGCGCAAATCGTGGGCCACCATGTGGCTGAACGCGTCCAATTCCTCGTTGCGTTCTTCGAGCTCAGAGCGTTTGCGCTCGAGCTCGGCATTGCGCCGCTTTAACTCGCTCTGTAGCCGGCGCAGCGAGATATGGGTGCTGATGCGAGCGAGGACCTCCTCTTTGTGCAGCGGCTTGGTGACATAATCCACTGCGCCCAGATCAAAGCCGCGAACTTTGTCCTCGGGATCGGTGAGCGCAGACATAAATACCACCGGGATGTCGCGCAGATCCGGTTCATCTTTGATACGGGCACAGGTTTCGAATCCGTCGATATCGGGCATCATGACATCGAGCATGATGAGGTCGGGTTTGACATGCGTGAGATAGTCGAGGGCCTCTTCACCGCCGAGGGCCACTAGGACGCGAAAGCCGAATTCCTCCAGGTACTCGAAGAGAAAGCCCAGGTTTTCGGGGTTGTCGTCTACAATGAGGACAATCCCCTGGATATCGAACTCGCTATGGGAATCGATGTTCATGAGATTCGGTCGAGCAAGGGGGCAATGCGCTCTCGAATTTTGCGCGACTGAAATCTTTTTGCCAGGCGATAGATTTCCTCTGCAAGTCCCGGTGGTGCAAGTTGCGCCGAAGATGCCAGCTTTGTCGCGGGATTGGGCATCGGCATGGCGCTGGGCTCGGATTGTATCGAACTGAGGTGCTCGGAGATGCCGGTCTCCGAGGTACGCGCCTCAGAAATCACGGTCAGGATGGTGCGGATGTCGCCAATGGATGCCGCTTGATCGATGGTTCGCAAATGATTCTCAGTCAGTACAGCTGTGGACGTCGTACTCTTAGGCAGGATAATCACGGCAGGTGTGATCGCGGCGTTATCTTTTTGGGCGCTGGCGCCCTGCTGCTGCGGGATGATGGCTATATCGTTGTCGTCTTCATGGCGCCAAGTCAGCTCAAGGTGCTCTTGCAGCAGGGAAAATACCTGCTCGCGGCGTACGGGCTTGCCGAGAAAGGCATCAAAGCTCACGGCCGGCTGTCGTTCACTATTGTAGGTAAGCGAACTTGCCGATACTGCGATAATGGCGGTATCCGCGATCGTGGGATACGCGCGGATGCGGCGCATGGCTTCGAAGCCGTCGACGCAGGGCATGACCAAGTCCATGAATATGAGATCGGGTTGATGATCTTTCGTCTGCTTTACTGCATCATCGCCGTCGTTGGCATGTAGAACCACGAATCCCACTGGCGTGAGCATACGGCTCAAAATCTCGCGATTTTCGAATTTATCGTCGGCGATGAGGATGCTTCTGACCGGGCCTTCATAACCCACGATAGCGCGGGGTTTATCCATGGGGCGCTGCCAAGTGGTGACAATCTCCGGGGTAATTTCGAACCAGAACACAGTGCCGCGGCCGTAGATGCTCTCCACTTGTAACTCTCCGCCCATTACCCTGGTCAAGCGGCTGCTCACCGCCAGTCCCAGACCTTCAATATCGGCGGTTCTCGTGCCCACTGCGGGAAGCGGACCAAATGGTTCGAAGAGGCTTTGCAGCCGCTCCGGGGCGATGCCAATCCCAGTATCGGCTACGCTGAAACGCAGGGCACCATCTACTTTTGCAACGGAGAAAGAGACCCCGCCATGCTCGGTGAATTTGACCGCATTGCTCAGTAAATTGACGAGCACTTGACGCATGCGAATTTGGTCAAAGCGCACAATGACGGGCACATCTGCTGCCGGTGCGTAATCAAATGAAAGCCCCTTGCTACGGGCGCGGACCTCGAAAACTCGGGCGATACCGGCCAAAAACTCGCCCAGATGTACTTCGCTGGGGGAAAGCGATAACTTGCCGGCTTCGAACTTTGCCAGGTCGAGCATGTCGTTGAGCAGCGCCAGCAGGTGTTCGCCGCTGCGGCGAATGGCGTCGAGACTATCGCTTTGGCGTTCGTCTAGCTCGTCTAGTTCGAGCAGTTGCGCATAGCCCAAAATCGCGTTGAGTGGGGTGCGCAGCTCGTGGCTCATGTTGGTCAGAAACTCGCTGCGAGCACGGTTGGCGTTTTCCGCGACTTCACGGGCGCGCTCGGCGGTTTCTTTGGCGCTGCGGAGTTCTGCTTCAAATTGCTTGATGTTGCTGATGTCACGGCCCACAGCGAATAAGAGCTCTCGTTCGGGCAAGAATTCTCCGGTCCATGCCAGCCAGGTCCATTCGCCGTCCTTGCGGCGATAGCGGGCCTCAAAATGACTTTGCGAGGGCACTTCGCTGAACTCTCCACGGGTGATACGATAAGCAGCAGCGCGGGAGTGATCGTGATCGTCGGGATGTACCAACTTGGTGAAGTCATCCCACGTGCGCAGCGAGTCGGCATCCCATCCCAAGACTTGTTTGCATGCCTGATTGAGCCACCGCAGTTTGCGGGCGCGCATATCGAAGATGACGAACATCTCTGCGGAGGTCTCAAAGAGTACCCGCAGATCACACATGCGCTGGGCGTCTTCGTCGACATTGCGAATGCGGGCATGAAAGCCCTCATCCTCGGCGCTATGGGCTACGATCCACTCAAACCATCTGTAATGGCCTTTACTGTTTTTGGTTCGGCAGGTGAATGTAGTGGCAGGCACCTGGTGTACAAAAGGGACCGATGCGCGAGCTTGATCACTGCGGCCGTCGTTATCACCGGTCCGCGATGGTCCCACGCTGGGGCAAATGCGAGCCAGTGCTGCCCGCAAATCCTCTTGGTCTTGGGGGTGGATAATGTCAAATAGGGTCTGACCTTCGAGCGCCGATTGGGACCAACCCAGGGCGGAATTGAAGCTTCCGCTGACTGCGACAAATTGAAAATTGGGCGACAGACGGCACAGGGGGTCATTTTCGGGTTCGAACATTTGTTGCTAGCCCTTATCGCGCATAGAGTGACTCGTAGTCTCGGTGTTAGCTGACACGATTACCGGAATCAGGACGAGCATATCGCGAGTGCGGCATATTCCGGTACGGCACAATCGATACACATGCCGACCTCATCAGCGATATCGGGAGTATCGCTGTAAAATTGATTGATGGCCACGCACGTAGGTCGCGCAGCTTGCGGCCCGAGTGCTCCTTCGCAGCCCTCTTCGGCGATGGTTCGGCCGCTCTGTGTATCGCATAGTGCCGTGCAAAGGGTGGACGCGCCGTCGGGCGACAAGAGTACGCATCCGAGCCCCTGCTCGCATCCATTGACCGCGGTGCAAACGCTATTCTGACCGAGTGCGCCAGTTGTCTGGCACGTGGCAACCCCAGTACTCAGACGCACATAACAACCCTCTTCCTCATCGCAGACCGCGCCAGTGGCCGAATTTGAGACGGGGGAGCAGGTTTGGGTGCATATGCCGAGATCGCGGTCATCAAAAATACCGCGATAGCGCACGCATGCCTGGTCGGCGCTATTGCATGGATTGGATGCTTCGACGCTATCGGGACAGATTGCCGCACATATGCCGTCTAAGCAAAAGCCACCGACAGCGCAGTCATCGAAGCCAAAGTCACCGGGCGGATTGAATCCGCATATACCACCGAGAGAGACGCGACCTGCAGGCACACAGGTAACAGTGGTCATAAGTGGCATTTCATTGTCAATGCGGGCTGAACATTTTTCCCCATCGTCGCAACCCGTGTTGTCGAGAGGGTCGCAGGCGCGCACCGGCACGCTGGCGTCTGGCGAGGGGAGGTTTTCATCGCGATCGTCGGCACAGCCTCCAGCAAGTGGCGATCCGAACACGACGGCGATGAGCGCGATGACGGCCGTTCCACGGGCGACCGTTCCACGGGCGGCCGTTCTACGGTGTGAAGGCAACGCGAGCGCCAGGCGCCGAGCATAGGGACAGAGAGGAAATGATTGCATGGTGTCCTGTTCTTTTTGCCATGGTGCTGGCTTTCATGCCGGTAAGAAAAATACCGGCCTGGCGATGTATGTCCGTCTGTGGCGTGATATTACTGGCAGACGCCATCGGAGTCGGTGGTGTCGACACAAAATCCGGGATAGGATGACGGAAGTGGACGCCTCGCGAGGCACACAGTTTGGTAACTACCAGCTCATCAAGCGCCTGGCACATGGTGGTATGGCCGAGGTCTTCTTGGCTCGCCAACGGGGGCCGGAGGGCTTCGATCGCCGTGTGGCCATCAAGCGCATCTTGCCGCATTTGGCTGATTCCGAGGACTTTCTGCGCATGTTCTTGGAAGAGGCGCGTCTGATCGCGAGCCTCAATCACCCCAACGTCATTCACATTTACGAGCTGGGGCAGGTCGACGAGCATTTTTTCATCGCGATGGAGTTCATTGATGGCGTGCATGCAGGCTCGCTGATCGAGCTGAGCGGCCGGCAGCCGATTTCGGCGGCGCTGGTTGCCCGCATTGGCGCTGATGCCTGCGCGGGTCTCAATTACGTCCACAATGCCGTCGATCCCATGGGCGAACCGCTGCATTTGGTTCACCGCGACATTTCGCCGCCCAACCTGATGGTGAGTTACGACGGCATCGTCAAGCTGATGGATTTCGGCATTGCCAAGGCCGTCGTCCAATAGGGCCACACTCCTACCCGAGTCGTAAAGGGAAAATTAGCCTACAAGTCGCCTGAACAAACGACGGGAAAGGTACACGATTGTAGCTCGGACGTATTATCTCT
>JAAUYH010190119.1_pt1 | contig 16204 bp, 9 predicted proteins | sample 7278061 | NCBI WGS metagenome assembly JAAUYH01 (sample SAMN14350203, study PRJNA611818) | marine sediment metagenome | isolation source: surface marine sediment (0.6m) | place: French Polynesia: Moorea | collected 2018-08 | reverse complement strand
GCTGTATGCGGACAAGCTGGGGATGTACGAGACCGGGCGGTACGTGCAAGGACAGAGATGGCGGAAAAGCGCGCGCAGCTATGAGCGGCTGGCGGGGATGCTGGTACAGGCGAGGTGCGATGCGGGGATCGGGGCGAGGGAGCGTGCAATACGGGGGCTGTGCGCGGTGCTAGAAGCGAAGGAAGCGGACAGATGGCCTGAGGAGCTGCGGCCATGGGCGCTGGCAGTGGCGGAGGAATTGGGGCGACCGGATTTGGCGGTGAGGGCCCAGGTGGAGCTGCGCGGCAGGTACGCGCATGGGCAGCGTACGTGGGAAGCATGGAGCCGACGGATGTTGGGGATGGATTGGCCGTATGCGGTGAAAGCGAGCGAGGCGAGAGGCCCGTATCGGGTGGGGCACAGCTACGAGGAGCCCATACTAGAGATGGCGATGATGTGGATACCGGCGGGGGAGTTTTGGATGGGCGCAGAGGATGTATGGGAATCGTGTGGTCCGAGCCATCGAGTGAGGATGAGCGGATATTGGCTTGGGAGATATCCAGTGACGAATCGGCAATATGGAACGTACATGGAGGCGAGCGGAGCGGCGGAACCGCGGTACTGGACCGATGCGCGATTCAACCAGGGACAGCAGCCAGTGGTGGGCGTGAGTTGGCAAGACGCAGAGCTATTTTGTCGATGGTTGAGTGAGGAGAGCGGACAGAGGTATGAGTTGCCGAGTGAGGCCCAGTGGGAATACGCGGCGAGAGGGACCGAAAGCCGGAGCTATCCGTGGGGAGAGGAGAACCCCAATGCGGAGCGAGCGTACTACAGCCAGAGTTGGAGAGAGGCGCCACTGCCAGTGGGCAGCAAGCCGCGGGGCTGCGGGCCGTATGGGACCGAAGATCAGGCGGGCAATGTATCTGAGTGGTGCAGAGACGTATGGGATGATGACGCATACCAAAACGGGGAGACGGGGTGGCAGAGGATCCCGAGATCACCGTTGGCAATGCGATGGTTCGGTCAATCCGAGGCGGCTCCTTCCCCGAAGACGTTGTCAGCTTGCGCACAGCCTGCCGCGATAGATTCGCCGCCAATGACGGCTCCCTCAACAGCATCGGTTTCCGCGTCGCTGCGCGCCCCTGAGCCGAGCTGCAACCGATGCTCCAAGTTCCGCGCAGACAAGACACAAAGTGCGCTCATAGACGCCACAGGGTAATGCGGCGGCCGGCGGGGCTTTGTACCTCGGTCACCGAGATGCCGTTGGCCAGGTCCGTTGCCTCAGAGGTGCGAGGCCCGGAATGGCGCCCAGTACGACGATCAAAAAGCAACAAAAAGCCATGCTCAAGCGAGAGGCGCTGCAGATAGCCATCGAGCTGGGCCAAGCCTTCATCGACGGGGTCGGGCCGCTTGTCGCGCCAGACCTTGAGCTCCAAAGCCTCGCGCTGCCAAAGCCGCTGCCCGGCGCTGTCGGCATAGGGCCAGCGCAAGAGCAAATCAATGCGGCCTCGACCGAGGCCATACTCGCGGTCGATAAAACCACCGCCATTGACGACGCGCTGGAGAAACGCCATAAGGACCAGCTGCGGAGCGACTTCGTGATAGCGCAAGGAGCCGGTGACAATCTCGCCATGCTGGCGCCAAAAATCAGCAAAAGCGTGTAAGAGCTTGGCGAGATCGAGACGGCCATCGGCAGTGACAAAGGGCCCAGGTTCGTGCTGGATGTACTGCTCGACCGGCTCAGAAAGCACCCGAGCGATGACCTCGCGGTAAATGGGATTGGCGATCGCAACCGAGCGTCCGGACGAGAGAAGGCCCAAGTCGCGGACAAAGCCGACGTCGTCGTCATAGGCCGAGGCGGCAATGTTGGAGCCGGCCATGACAGCCTCGATAACAGGGCGAACGCGGGGGTCGTGGAGCTTATGAGCGAGAGAATCGAGGTGGGTAGCGCGGGCCAAAATCAGGCGTTCCTTGGCCGTTTCCACGTGCTCGACTGTGATGGGCTGTGGCGGGACAATGGCCATTTCATCTTCATCAACGATCTCACTGGCGAGAGCATTGACGAGCCAAGGCTGGCCGCGGGTGAGGGCAAAGGCGCGAGCGACCGCCTCATCGGTGAAGGGCTGGCCGGTGTCGTCCGTGTGCTGTCGATACAGAGCAGCGATCTGCTCCAGGTCAAAGTCACCGAGGCGCACCGACTTGACCTTGACATTAAAGGGACTGGCGGAGCCAAGCCGATTGGGGTCACCGCCGCTGGCGGCCTTGTAGTCGCGCACATCGCGCAGGCCGCATAAGACCACGGCCCAAGGAGCATGATCCGGGCGGTGGCGATAGAGATCGCGAAGCTGGCGCAGGACGGAGATGAGACTTTGTCCGCGCAGTGCATCGATCTCATCGAAGAACAAGACCAGGGGCCGCGGACACGTGCGGGCCCAGGCCCGCAAACCGCCAGCCAATAGGCTACCCGGGTCGCTATCGGGCCACGGTTGCGGTGGTCGCAAGGCATCTGGCAGCTCATTGCCGGATTCTCTGGTAATGCTGGCCAATACCAGACGCTCGGCGGCGCCGTAATCGTCGCCCGCGGCTTCCGCGGTCTCGCAGCTAAAGTGCAGCGCCGCGTACTGCCCCTGTGCGGTGAGGGCACGAGCCAGGGCCCACAGGGACGTGGTCTTGCCGGTCTGCCGGGGAGCATGGACGACAAAATAGCCGCCGCGGTCGACGAGCCTGGGAGCCCGCGGCAGCCGCTCGGCAGCGGGAAGCATATAGTGAAAGCGCTTGTCGCAAGGACCGGCAGTATTGAAGAAGCGCATGTGGGCCGAGGATAGCGGAAATGGGGTAAGCTGCCCAGGTGGAGGAAGACGGCAACGCACTGTGGCAGGCAGCGGGGCGGTGTTACGCGGCGGCGGGCAAGTACACACATACCCACCAGCGGAGCTACCTGGCACCTTCTGGAGCTCGAATTCGACGCCAGTGGGGGCTGGCTGGTGACTGACTGCGGGGCAAGGCAGCTGAGGCCGAGCTGAGCCCTACACAAAGCCAGCCCTACAAAGATCGCGGTCGATTGCCGGGGATGATAACGGCGCTGGTGAGGTCTTCCAGCGCTTGGCTGAGCGCATCTAGGTCGGGGATGGGTTCGATCTGCAAATCCCAGACGCGGATGGTTTGATCTCGTGAGCTGGTGGCCAGATACGAGCCGTCCGGGGAAAATGCTAGGCGGTTGACGCTGTCAGAATGTCCCGACAGGACGCGGTGGGCCCCGGTGCGGGGGTCCCAGAGCTTGGCGGTGTGGTCGTAGCTGGAGGTGGCCAAGGTGGTGCCGTCGGGCGAAAAGTGTATCTGCAAGATCTTGTCGTCATGGGTGCCGAGGGGGCGTCCGTTGCGGCTGGCGATGTTGCCGATGAGGTCGATGCGGGTGCTGATGTCGGCGGTCTTGGCGACTGCGGCGGGATGTAAATCCCAGATGTATATCTTGCGATTGCTCAATGCTGCGGCCAGCATGTTGCCGTCGGCGGTGATGGAGACGCCCTCGACGCCCTGGCGCTCGGTGTGGATCTGATGCACGGTATCGCTGTCGCTATGCCACAGCGATAGGCCGCTGCGCATGCCGGATACAGCCAGTAGGATGCCGTTGGGCGAGAACCAGGCGTGTTTGCTGCGTCCGGCACACGATACTTGGGGATGGCCGGTGAGGGCCAGGGTGCGTTGGCGCTCCAGGGCGCCCTGTCCCTGGGCCCCGATGCGCCATACTTCGGCTCGCTCGGGCATAATGATGGCCAATTGACCGCCATCGGGGGAGATGGTCAAATCGCAAATGGGGCTGCGGGGCCGCAATGGAACGGGGCTGATGCGATGGACGCTGTCGCGAAAGATGTACACGGCGCCGTCTTTGCCCGCGGCAGCGAGGTGGATGCCGGGGCTCTGACTGTGGTGTCCATTATCGCTATGGGGCATGGTGGCGACTGCGATTCGCTCCAGGGGGACGCCAGCATCAATGATTTCCTCGGTGCCTTGGCCGAGTTCGCGGCGATAGATCTCGCTGCTGCCCGCGGTGTGGTAGATGACGTGGCTGTCGCCGATGACGTGGCTGACGGCTCTTGGCTGGGCGGATTTGTTGCCGGCCGATATTGCGTATTGGTAGCTTCTGGTGGTGAGATTCCAGCGCTTTACTTCGCCGTTGGCGGACGCGGACAGGAGCGAATGATCGGCGGCAAAGTGGAGCTGGACGGAGGATTTGACGTGGCCAGGTAATGGTCGGCCCCAGGAGCCTTTGGTGTGCCAGATGCGCACGGTGCCGTCGAAGCTGGAGGTGGCGATATAGTCGCTATTGGGGTGTACGGCGACGCCGACGACGTCGTCGGTGTGGCCGCGCAGGACTTGGACTCGTTTGCTATGTAAATCCCAAATGCGGGCTGTGGTGTCGTCGCTGACCGAGACCAAAAAGCGTTCGTCGGCGGCAAAGACGGCGCGGAAAATTTCGTTGGTGTGGCCGCGCAGGGTGCGAGATTTTTGCAGGCGGAAGTCCCACAGGTATAGCTGGCGGTCGGGGGCTCGGGTGACGAGGTAGCGACCGCTGGGGGAAAATTGCAGCAGTGGTCCCCAGTGCATGCGGATGTTGTGGGGCTCGTGGCTCAATTCGCTGAGTTTGCTATTTTCGAGGTCGGCAACCGCCAACCAGCCGTTCATGGATTGCAGCGCCAAGTTTTCTCCATCGGGGGAGAATTCGAGGTCGGCAATGATGTCGGGCGCGGATATGCGCATGCGTTCGCGGCCGGTCTCGATGTCGACGACGATGGCGGTGTTCTCGCTTTCGCGGATGGCGAGTCTCTGTCCCCGCGGTGAGATGGTGGCGATGCCGTGGATGGTGCGGAGGACGCGCGCGCTGCCCGGGGCTGGTCCCAGCTGCCACAGCCAGCTTTCGCCTGCGGCGGAGCGGGTTACGAGCTGTTTGCCGTCGTCGGCGATGCTGATGTCCATGATGCGGGCGGGGGGGCCGCGCAGGGTCCACGCCGGCTCTCGATTGTTTTCGTCGAGGTTCCACACGTAGGCGATGCCGCCGTCACAGCCGGCGACGAGGCGGCTGCCGTCTCCCGAGATGGCCAGGGTGCGGAAGCCGTTTTCGCTGTCGCGATGTAGTATGCGCTGATGGCCGCTGGCGACGTTGAGTAGGCGCACGGTGCCGTCCATGCCGGCGCTGGCCACGTGGCCGCCGTCGCTGGTAAACGCCACTGCATGGACCCAGCCGTCGTGGTCGATGACGTGGCGGGAGACGCCGGCCGCCTCTGCTTGTTCAAATAGTTTGCGCATGGCCGGGAAGGAGGCGTTTTCTGCCAGCGCGGTCTTGAGCCACGCTACGGCCGCCGTGGGATCGCGCTCGAGCCAACTCTCGGCTTGCAGGAGGAGGAGGTCGTTGCGGCGCTGTTCGGCGAGGCGCCTGGCCTGCTGGGCCTGTTGGCGTTCGGTCTCGGCGCGGTCGCTCTCGGTCACGATGCGTCCGACGCTCATCACTGCGAATCCGAGTAAGGTCGCCAGCGCGGTGGCGGCGACAAGGACGGTGGCGCGGTTGCGCGATAGCCAGCGTTTGAGCAGGGCCCACGATGAGTAGGCGTGTGCCGATACCAATTTGCCGGCCTGGAAGCATTTGAGGTCGCGGGCTAGCTCCTGGGCCGAGGCGTAGCGGTCGTCGGGGTCGCGCGCCATGGCTTTATCGACGATGGCGACTAAGTCGGGCGGGAGCTCGGTGTCCCGGTCGGTCAGGGGGCAGGGCGGGCCGCGGCGCACTTTGCGGACTACGTCTTTCCAGCGCCGGCCGTGGTAGGGGGGCTTGCCGCAGAGGATTTCGTAGATCAGGGCGCCCAGGGCGTAGATGTCGCTGCGCTCGTCCACGTCGCGGCCCTTGGCTTGCTCGGGCGCCATATAGGCGGGCGTGCCTACAACTTGACCGGTATAGGATAGTTGCGGTCGCAGGCGCTCCATGCTCGGATCGTTGTCGATGCAGGGCAGCGACGGGGTGCCGGCCGCACTCGGGGCCTGGCTCAGTTGGGTCTGGTTGGGATCGGGTTCTTCGGGATAGAGCAGGTCGCGGGCCAGGCCCCAATCGATGACCATGGTCTCGCCATAATCGCCGATCATGACGTTGGCGGGTTTGATATCGCGGTGGATGACGCCCTGGCTGTGGGCATATGCCACGGTCTCGACGGCGGCGATGGCGTGGGGTAAGAGCGACAGGCGTTCGTTCACGCCGCAGGCATTGCGAATGCGCTGCTGCAGGGACTGGCCCGAGACCAGTTTCATGACGTAGTAGGGGGCGCCCGAGGGCCAGCGGCGGACTTCGTGGACCGGGACGACGCCGGGATGTTGTAGGCGGGCCGTGATGCGGGCTTCGCGCAAAAATAGGGCCTCGGCGATCTTGTCCTGGTCGATGAGTTCTTTGATGGCGACTGTGCGGTCGAGTTGGCGGTCGCGGGCGCTCAAGATGCGACCAAGTCCGCCACGCGCATACTCTTCGATGATGTAGTAGCGGCTGTCGGGGGCTTCGATTTGTTCGGTTGGGCCCCAGTTCTGGGCCTCGTGGTGCGAGGGTCTGGCTTCGGTTTCTTCGTCGGCGCTGAAGTCTTCGACGGGGGCCGGGGAGCGCTCGAGATCGTCGGCCGCGGTAAAGTAGGGTTCGAACTCGGACCGAATGTCCTCTCGTACAGTGTCTGCGGGCGCCAGGGGCGCGGCGTTGGCTGCCAGCACGTGATTGCCGGGTTCGATGTTGCCGCTGCCCCGGGGAACGCGGACATTGCCGCGCAGTGGCCGCAGGGCATTACCGCGCTCACTTTGGTGATCGCTTTGGTGGGCAGGGGGAACTTGCGCAGAACGTTTCACGGCGGGGTGTCCAGAGGCCAGAACGGTGAAACGCAGCCGCCCGAACTCGCCTCATCTATGTTGACACTAAATGCCCCTTTGGCCCAAGCGACTTTTGTCTCCCAAAAGGGTCCAGTTCCACACCGGGATCTCGATGCAGGCTCCTATGGTCCACGAGCTAACGGGCCTGTTTAGAATTGTGCTTCGTTGGGGCGTCGCAGCGCTGAACCGTATTCCCACCAGTAGCGAACCAGCCCTTTCATGTGGCTGAGTCCCAGTTTTGATAGGGGTTTTTTCGAGGTGATGCGCTGGCAATTATGGACGATCTGTACCTCGGGATAGTACCAGACCTTGAGGCCGTTCTTCCAAACCCGGGCACAGAACTCGACGTCTTCGGGGGAGTAGAAGATGCGTTCGTCGAGGTAGCCGATGCGGTCGAAGGTCCGGCGGGGAACCAGCCAGGCCGCGGACATGGCGTAGTCGACGGGGGTGATTTGGCCGGCGAGTACCTCGTCGATGCTCTCGTCGAGGGTGCGCCGCTCCTCCATGCGCATGAGGCGGTAGATTTTGGTGTACACCGTGGGAAAGCGGCGGGCCGATTCTTGGAATTCGCCGTCGGGATAGACCAGTTTGGGGTGGAGAATTCCCAGGCTGTCGGGTTCGGGAATCTTGGCGATGCCGTCGACGAGGCCCCGCAAGGTGCCGGGGGGAATTTCGGTGTCGCTGTCCAAGATGAGGATGTACTCTCCGTGGGCCATGCGGATGCCGATATTGCGCGGCACGGTGGTGCCGTGATTGCGCGATAGGGGGACGATGTGGATGTTGTCGTGCTCGCGTTCGAACTCGCGCAGGAGGTCGACGGTGTTGTCGCTGGAGCCGTTGTCGACGACGATGATCTCCGTTTCAACGCCGGATACTTCGACGTCTTTTTCCAGCGTTGAGAGTAGGGGCGGGATAAAGCGGGCGCTATTCCACGTGAGGCTGACGACCGAGACGGTTGGCTGGCTCATGGGCAAAAGTTTACCCAGCCCGAGCCGTGATAGGCAAAGGTCGTGATGGAAATGTGGACGGTCGTCAGCCGGCCGTCTCGCGCGGCCCGTGTGATGCGGGTCAAAGTAGGCGGGTCACATCACGGTGCGTCGGTCGGTGGCATGACCACGGGCTCTGCAGAATTCGTGGCAGCGTTGACGCCTGGACTGATATTGGAATCGACGTCGGGGTTGGTCATAGAAGCCGAGGTGCCGAGAGCCGCGGTCTGTGCCAGCCAGGCGGACAGATCCACTGCGGCGCGATCGGACATGCGGCGTTTGCGTTCCTTTTTGCGCACCCGGCCCGGCAATGGCGGCAATAGGCCAAAGTTGATGTTGGTGGGGGCGTAGGCTTGTCCTTTGGCCCGCGGGCTGACGATGTGGTGGTAGAGGCCGCCGAGGGCCGTGGTCTCGGGCGGAGGGGCAAGGGGCTGGCCCTGCAGGCGCGCGCTCAAAAACAGGGCCGCCAGCATGCCGATGGCGCAGGATTCGATATAGCCCTCAACGCCAGTGATGAGCCCGGCCAGGTGGATGTCGGGACGGGCGCGGATTTCGAAGTGGGGGCCGAGCTGGGTGGGCGCGTCGATATAGGTGTTGCGATGGATGGAGCCAAAGCGCAAAAACTCGGCGCTGCGCAGGGCTGGGATCATGGCGAAGATGCGTTTTTGTTCGGGATATGCCAGGCGGGTTTGGAAGCCGACTAGGTTGAGGGCGGTCTGGTAGCGGTTTTCGGGCCGCAGCTGTACGACGGCGTAGGGGCGTTTGCCGGTGCGTGGATCGCGGAGGCCGATGGGCCGCATGGGGCCGTAGCGGAGGACGTCGTGGCCGCGCGAGGCCATGACTTCAATGGGCAAGCATCCCTCGAAGTAGCGCGGCTCTTCAAAACGGTTGGGCACTACTTTGCGGCCGGCGAGTACTGCATTGACGAATTCGTTGTATTCGTCTTGGTTGAGCGGACAGTTGATGTAGTCGCCCTGCGGGGCTTCTGCGGCGTCGCTCTCGGTTGTCGGCCATGTGGGGGTGCCATGTGGGGGCTGGGAGTGTTTATTCCACCGCGAGGCGCGAAAGGAGTGTTCGGGATCGATGCTGTCGGCGCTCACAATGGGAGCAATGGCGTCGTAGAAGTATAGGTTATCGCCGCCCAAGAGCTCGGCAATGGCGTTTGCCAGTGGTCCGCCGGTCAGGGGGCCGGTGGCCAATATCGTCGGGCCTTGGGGGAGGGTCTCGACCATGCGGCGCTCGAGGCGAATGTTGGGATGGAGGGCGATCTTGGTTGTTACTGCCCGGCCAAAGCCAAAGCGTTCGACCGCCAGTGCCGAACCGGCGGGGACGCGATATTCGTCGGCGCAGGCGATGACGAGGGAGCCGCATGCGCGCAATTCGCGCTTGAGCAGGCCGGGGCCGGTGGCGTCGTCGTTGGAGCGCAGGGAGTTGGAGCAGACCAGTTCGCACAGCAGTGGGGTCTGATGGGCCGGCGATAGCCGGTGGGGCTTCATGTCGATGAGGGCTACGCGCAGGCCGCGTTCGGCCAGTTGCCAAGCGGCTTCGCAGCCGGCGAGGCCACCGCCAATGACGGTGACGTCGACGGGATTGCGCCGCGCAGATCCGGTGTGGTCCAACGGCTTGGCGCTTGCTGTATCCCGCTGCATGAGGGCGCCTCTATGCCGCGCTTTCGGCTTCGCCGCTGCCGCTCTCGACCTCGGATTTGTGGCCGCACTGCAGACAGCGGGTGACGGTGCCGCGGCGGTTCTCTTTTTTGACCATAAATGGTGCCTGGCACGTGGGGCAAGGAGTGGGGATGGGGCGGTCCCAGGTGACGAAGTCGCACTGGGTTTTGGCGTAGTTGGAGCAGCCGTAGAACGGTTTGCCCCGCCGCGAGCGCTTGGCGGTCAAAAAGCCGTCGCAGGCCTCTTTGGGGCAATCGACGCCGAGGGAGATGGGCTTGGTGTTGGTGCAATCGGGATAGCCCGAGCAGGCCAAGAACTGGCCGAATCGGCCGCGCTTGACTTTCATGGGTTTGCCGCATTGATCGCAGACTTCGTCGGTGGTCTCCTCGGGGACGATTTCGATTTCACCGTCGGCGCGGCGGACGATCTCTTTGGTATTGCGGCAATCGGGATACGCCTGGCAGGCCAAAAACGAGCCGTTGCGGCCCCACTTGATGACCATGGGCGCGCCGCATTTATCGCATTTATGGTCGGTGGGGATCTCTTCGCGTTTGACATCGCGCATGTTTTCTTTGGCGTGGGCGATGTCGTCTTTGAACGGGTCGTAGAAGCCGCCGAGGAGTTCGCGCCAGTCGCGCTCGCCCTCTTCGACTTTGTCGAGATCGGACTCCATCTCGGCGGTAAAGGCGGCGTCGAGGATTTTGGGAAAGCTCTCGACCAGGAGCTCATTGACCAGGGTGCCCAACTCGGTGGGGAAGAAGCGGGCCTCGCGTTTCTCCACGTAGCCGCGATCGACGATGGTGGATAGGATGGTGGCGTACGTCGACGGGCGGCCGATGGCGCGTTCTTCAAGTTCTTTGACCAGCGAGGCTTCGGTAAACCGCGGCGGCGGTTGGGTGAAGTGCTGTTCTGGGCGGATTTTATCGAGGTTGATGGCGGCGCCTTCTTCGAGTGGCGGCAACAGCTTGTCTTCGCGGTCGGCTTTCTCGGCGTTGGGATCGTCGCTCTCTTGCGCCATGTACACCCGGGTGTAGCCGGCGAATTTCAGGACTTGGCCGGTGGCTCTGAGAACGGCGCGGCCACGGGCGATGTCGATGGTGGTCTGATCGTAGACCGCGGGCGACATTTGCGAGGCCACGAAGCGCTGCCAAATCAGGGTGTAGAGCTTGACCAGTTCTTTGCCTTCGGGATGGTTGGCCAGCGCGGCCTGCACGCGCTCGGGCGTGTGCTCCATGGCGGTCGGGCGAATGGCCTCGTGGGCGTCTTGGGCCCGTTTGGCGCTCTTGTAGCTATTGGGTTTTTCCGGCAGGTAGTCGGGGCCGTAGGTCTCGCCGATAAAGGTGCGCAGATTGGTCATGGCATCGTCGGAGATGCGGGTCGAATCGGTACGCATGTATGTGATGAGGCCGACGGGGCCTTCGTCGCCGAGTTCGAGGCCCTCGTAGAGGCGTTGGGCCAAGGCCATGGTGCGTTTGGCGGTGAAGCGCAATTTGCGCGCGGCCTCTTGCTGCAGCTTGGAGGTGATAAAGGGAGGCTGTGGTCTGCGGCGGCGCTCTTTGCGCTCTACGCGCGCGACCTCGGCACCGCCAGCGGCCAATTCGTCGGCGATTTCTTGGGCCTCATCCTTGGTCTTGGGCGCGGCTTTGGCATCGTCCCAGCGGTGCAGCTTGGCCACAAAGGGCGGGGGCTCGGCGGCGCTGCAGTCGCAATCGACCGACCAGTATTCTTCGGGGTTAAAGGCGGCGATGGATTTTTCGCGCTCGACCAAGAGGCGTACGGCCACCGATTGAACCCGGCCCGCAGATAGGCCGCGGCGGACTTTTTTCCATAAGATGGGGCTGATCTCGTAGCCGACCAAGCGGTCGAGGATACGGCGCGCTTGCTGGGCGTCGGTTTTGTTGGTGTCGAGCGCGGTGGGATGGGATAGGGCCGCGGTGACGCCCTTGCGCGTGATTTCGTTGATCAGAACCCGCTGGATATTCGGGTTGATTGCGCGAATTTCTTCGGCGATATGCCACGCAATTGCTTCTCCCTCGCGGTCGGGGTCAGGGGCCAGGTAGACGTGCTCGACCTGCTTGGCCGCCTTGCGGATTTCGCTGATGACTTTGCGCTTGTCGCTAATGACCACGTATTCGGGTTCGAAGCGGTTGTCGACATCGACGCCGATCTTGTTTTTGGGCAGGTCTTTGATGTGGCCGACGGAGGCTTTGACCGTGAACCCGCTGCCGAGATACTTGCCGATGGTGCGGGCTTTGGCCGGGGACTCGACGACGACGAGAGCGGTGCCTTTTTCAACTTTGCTGGCCCGCGTGCTCTTCTTCTTGGCCTTTTTGCTCTCGGTTGCGGTCTCTTGTTCGAGCTCTTGCTCCGGGGCGGTCTTCACCGAGCGGCTGGCGGTGCGCGGTGCCGTGGTCTTGGCTGCGGTTTTGGTTGTCGCAGACTTTTTGCTGGCAGTTTTCTTGCTGGCAGTCTTTTTGCTCGCAGACTTTTTCGCAGTGCCCTCTGTCTTCTTGGTGGCGGCTTTTTTGCTCGTGGCTTTCTTGGTCGCCGCTTTCTTAGTCGCTGCTTTCTTGCTCGCCGCTTTCTTGGTCGCCGCTTTCTTGGGCGTCGCGGTTTTTTGGGTCGCTGCTTTTTTGCTCGTCGCGGTCTTCTTGGTGGCGGTTTTTTTGCTCGCCGCTTTCTTGGCCGTCGCGGTTTTCTTGCTCGCTGCTTTTGTTGTCGTCGTCGTTTTGGGGGCCGTCTTCTTTTGCGCGGTCGTCGTCTTCTTCTTTTTTGTCGCCGCTTTTTCAGTATCGGTGGTTGCGGTTTTTCTTGCGCTCATATGAAGGGGCCCTTGACTTTCTCGATGATGGACGTCGACTGAAGGGTAGGTGAATCTTGTCTAAGTCACACGGTCTACTGTGTGAGCAGCTCTTCGGCAAGTCGAGAGCGTGTAAAGGTTTGTCCTGGCATACGCGTTACCAGGCCATTTACTTCTAGATCGGTCAAGGCCCGGATGACATCGCGAATGCCGACACCGGTCAAAATGGCGATTTCCTCGTGATCGCAGGCGCGAAACCCGTCAATGTGGGATAGGATACGTTCCTCAAGGCTGCCTTTCGTGGGCAGCGTAATCTTTGGTTTGCACGGGACGCCTGCCAAAGCGGAGAGGAGGTCTTGTACTCCGTTCACCATGGCGGCTCCGTTGGCTAAGAGGAAATCACAACCGGGGCTGCCGGGTACCGCACATAGGATGCGCCCATAGCGGGATGCTGCTCGTGCTGTGTGCATGGATCCTGACCCCTTGTTGGCACTAATGACGATCACTAAATCGGCCAGACCTGCGATAGTGGCATTGCGCTGGACAAAGTGCCAGCCCTTGGGTGGGGAACCGGGCGGAAACTGGCTGACAATGGCGCCGCCGCGGGCGCAGATGTCGCGATAGAGCTGTCGGTTGCGGCTGGGGTAGTCGATGTCGATGCCGCAGCCGGTGACGACGACCGTAGGGCAGCCTGTGTGTTGGGTCGCACCAGCTAAAGCCCCGCGATGGGCGGCACTGTCTACACCAAGCGCGCCTCCGGAAATAATGGTATGGCCTCGCTCGGCCAGGTCGCGGGCCAGGCCGTGGGCCTGCTCAAGATCTCTCTTCTGAGCGCGGCGCGCACCAACGATGGCAATGGCGTGCTCAGCATCGGTAAGGGAGCCGCGTACATAGAGAACGGGGGGCAAGTGTCCCTGCCCACCGGCCGCCGACTGGTTCATTCGGTCATTGGCGCGAATGAGGCGGCTGGGGTAATTGGCGTCGCGATCCCTGGTGATAATTGTGTAGGAGCCCACAAAGCCAAAGGATCTAGCGATTGAATCCCAAGGCGTCAAGGCCACGTATTCGAATCGTTGGTTTCGCGGATGAATACGCGAGGAGATCCCGGGCTGCCACTATCGGGATTGCCGATCTTGGCTTGCGCGCCTATCAGCCTGCGTCTGGGCTCAGTTCCCCGAGTTTGTCTTTTTCGTTGGCGGCGTCATCTGCGTTAGCTAAGGGGGATTTTTGTTCGACGATGTTGGGCCAAGCCTCGTCTTTTATCCCATTGACGAGGCTCTCTGGCCAACCGGACGTGTCGGCCTCCGTAGGTTTTTTTGCACCCGAGAACACTGCATTGATCTCGATGAAGACCTGCTGGCTATCCAACAGTTCGCTCTCTTCAAAGATGGCGGTGGTTGGGCACTCTGGTTCGCATGCGCCGCAATCAATGCAATCGTCGGGGTGAATGACGAGGAAGTTTTTGCCCTCGTAGAAGCAGTCGACGGGACAGACTGCGACGCAGTCGGTGTATTTGCATTTGATGCAGGGTTCAGAGACGACGTATGCCATTGCGATTCTCCTGGGGTTACCGTGAGGGAATGCCGCGGGCGCTACTGCAGATCATTCGCGGTAGGAGCCCTGCGGGCGCATAAGGTCTTAGCGGAATCTGTCGAGCCGTACCTGGGCCCCGGTCAGGAAATTGATGCGAAAAAGGATGGTGCTCACCATAACTCAGCCCCCGCGAGCATTGCAGCCCTCAATGGCTAGGTTATTGGGGTCGCTGGAAAAATTGTCCGCTGGGCTGCGTCGCGGTCGGCAATCGCCGGTAACAGAACGAGATCGCCGACTTTACCCTCAGCGGCGAATGAGGCACCTTGTAGGCGTGAACACCGGCCAGGGTTTTGTCGTCATCGTCTGCGTTGTCCTATTGGTCGCTTCGTGCCGAAGCGATAATGAGCCCCAGGCGATTGCGGTAGCGGATGAGTTGCAAGAGCGCGCGGCCGAGGAGTTGCGCGACGATGGGCTCAGTGACTATGCCCGAGATTTGGACAATATCTGCCATAGCGAGGAGCGTTCAGGCGCGCTCGCACGGGCGGAAGATGAACGGGCAATGACGGTGGCGCAGTGGTTGGGGGGGCAGATTCGCACCGACGAAGGTCGGGCGTTTCTCGGCCGGTTTGCCCAGACCAATCGCAATGGCAAAAGCCAGCTATTGGCAGAAGAGGCCGCCCGTCTCGGTCTGCCGGGGTGTCCGCTAGCAGAGCGCTGGCGGGGTAATTGAGTCGGGCATCATTATGCGAGCGACGGCTCGCTACCGCCCATGTCGGAATCTGGGATGGTGTCGGTGACCACTTCGGCAGCTTCTTCTTCGGCGGCGTGCACCACCAAGACCGAGCAAGGGGCGTGGCGTACCGTGGCCTCGGCGACGCTGCCCAGGAGAAAGCGGCGCACACCGCGATAGCCGTGGGTGCCCATGACGACGAGGTCGTATTGGTTCTGATCTAAGCGTTGCTGAATCACGGCCGCCGATGCGCCGTGCTCCTGGGCAAATGCGATCTCTTTGCCGGTGGTGCGGTGGCGTTTGCTCAAGGACTCGGCGCGCATATTGTTGATCTCTATGAGCTGATCTCGCACCGCCGCCATCGGACCGCTGGGGTTGTCGGGGTCGGTCACACCCTGGGTTCCGGGCGGATATTGCCAGGCGTGAAAGAGTTCGATGCGAGCATCGGGATCGGCGATTTCCACTGCCAGGGACAGCGCCTTTTCGCCCACGGGGGAAAAATCGGTGGGGACCAGAATATTGCGCACGCGATTGTGCAAACCGCGGGCGACAAGGACGTTGCGATGACTGATGCGCACGACTTTCTCGGCGACACTGCCCAGGAAAAAGTGTTTGAAACCGGTGAGGCCCTTGGTCCCGGTGACGATCATGGCGGCGTCGCTGGCCTCGGCCTCGTGGGCGATCGTCTCGTCAGGATGCCCTTCGCGAATGCAGGTCGTAACTGCAATGCTGCGCGACTTCACTTGTTCTGCCAGTTTGCTTAGTTGCTCGTGAGCGATGCGGTGATTGTCGCTGGTAATGCGTGACACCTCGGCGGTGACATGGCCCTGCAAGACCGAGGGAGAGGTCTGGCGATCGTCGACCCATAGAAGGAGCAGCTCGCCGTCGAGCCTTTTTGCTGCGTCCATGGCGTCCGCGAGGGCGAGTTCAGATTGCTGCGAAAAATCAATGGCAACCAATATCGTGAGCGATGACATATGCGCGGCCTCCACGCTTGAAACTACCATCTGTGACGCGCGCTGTGGTTCGTCGCGCAGATATCTATAGATGTCAATTGTGCGCTTTCGCTCGGAGCTAGACCTCCGGGCCAATCGGGTCATGACGCGGCCTCGGTATGATGGCAGACTAGGTAGCGCATGCGTGATGTCTATATTTACGACGCAGTTCGGACTCCTCGCGGCCGGGGAAAGCGAGGCAAAGGGGCGCTGAGCGACATCCATCCTCAGGAGCTCATGGCCCAGACTCTCAATCGTCTGGCAGCCAAGACGGCACTCGAGACCGATGCGGTCGAAGATGTGGTCGTCGGCTGCGTGACCCAGGCCAAGGAGCAGGGGGCTTGTTTGGCCCGCAATGCGATTTTGGCTGCGGATTGGCCCGATCGCGTCACTGGGACCACGGTCAATCGCTACTGTGGTTCGGGCCTGCAGGCGGTCAATTTTGCCGCGATGGGGATCGGCAGCGGGTTTCAGGACTGTGTGGTGGCCGGCGGGGTCGAGTCCATGTCCCGGGTGCCCATGGGGTCCGACGACGCCATGCTCGACGGTCATAACGAGAAATTGCGCCAGCGCATCAGGCAGGTGCCTCAGGGGATCTCGGCCGACCTCATCGCCACCAAGGAGGG
>JAAUYH010033888.1_pt1 | contig 16210 bp, 14 predicted proteins | sample 7278061 | NCBI WGS metagenome assembly JAAUYH01 (sample SAMN14350203, study PRJNA611818) | marine sediment metagenome | isolation source: surface marine sediment (0.6m) | place: French Polynesia: Moorea | collected 2018-08 | reverse complement strand
GTGCCTCATCAGAATTAAAACTGCTGTAAGCATTAACTCGCAACTTGTCCGATTTTTGTCACGGTTAAAATTGTATTCTTAACTACAGATACTAAAAAGCTAAAAACTAGCTAAATTAATAAGTATTTTCGGTAATTACGAAAACAATTTTCCAAAAACTTCAGACTAAGTTAAAAGGTTTATTCAATTAATTTCGTTTAGTATTGTATTTATTTCAAAGTAGCCAAGATCAAGAATTACATCGGATTCTTCGTTCTTATCTTGGTGAAATTCTTTTATATATTTTTTCCAAGTTTTTAGTTTGGCTGCGAATATAAGCACAAAAAAGTAGAGTTTTAGAACGTCGGATCGGACTCGATCGCAAACCTTTTTCTGGGAAAACTGCAGCAAACAATTATCAGGAAAAAGTTGCGATCGAAAAAAGCTTATTACGAATAAAAACTTTCATGCTCCAAATCAATTTACTATTAATAAGTAAAAAAAGTTGATTTTTTTGAAATTTTCAATTCAAAATAACCCCGTTCAATAATTGTTGGACGGGGCCTAATTATATTGCGATCGCTTTAGTGAAAAAAATTAAGAATAAAAATGAAAATAATTTGATATGGGTTTAATATTTAGTTGTATTCTTCCTAAATATAAATATTTTTAATATTTTTAATATTAAAATTTTAAGTTTAAAACCTCGACCTCAACATATAAAAAGAAAAGTTGCTGTAGTAAATAATACATTTATCTAAAGAGTGCAGTTTTGTGCAAGTAAATTAGCAGAAAATAGCACTCCTAATTTGTGTTAATTCTAGGATAATATCAATAAGCTTAAAATTTAAAAATCATAATTGAATTCAAGCTTGATTTAACTTCATTAGTTCCTTCTTTGTTCTGAAAGCAGTAAATAGTTGCATTTGGTATTTGTGCAGCTATTTTTTTTTTATTCAATTTTAAAATGGCTTTTTTTGCAAGTAAATTGGCAGAAAAAGATAAAGCTTAAACAGCAAAGTTTTCACCATAATAGAGACAACACAATTGAGAGATAAAAAAATGAAATTATATGCATTTATTTTTCCTCTGAGTCTAACGATCGACAGTAATAAGCTGACAATTAATCAAAATCTAAGTTTGTTTCAATTGGTACGGAATTATCTTAATAAGATTAAGATAAAAGATCGCAATTTAGCTCGTGTTATTTGTCAATTAATTCGCGCTCTTTGTTATTCAGCAGATCGATGGGGTGAAGATATTAGTGCTTATTGTAGGTTTAAATATATTTTTAAACCAGATATCTTTTAAACTGAGATTTACCATGAAAAATTTAGAAAATACCCAGTGACAAATTATTGAGAAAAAACTAAATATATCGCTCGCAAAAAATCGTTAGTTCAGCTTAAAAAAGCATTACTATTAGAAATAGTAACCCGAAATATTTTCTAGATTTATTCTAGTTTAATAGCCCTTCAGATTTTAAAAAATTTTCGACGACTGCTTTGACTGGAATAGATTTACTATCGACTTGATAATTCATTTCGCGCATTGCTTCAGCAGATATTTTGCCAACTAATTCTGCGATCGCTGGTTCTAATTGTGGATATTCAATCAGTGTTTTTTGATTAAAAATCGGTACTGCTTCATAGGGGGGAAAATATTGCTTGTCATCTTCTAACATAAATAAATTGAGCAAAGAAATTAAGCCATTAGTCGAATCTCCTGCAATTAGATCGACTTTGCGATCGGCTAAAGCTCGATAAGTTAAACTTAAATCCATTCCTAAAGGTGGATTAGCAAATTGTAGATTGTAAGTTTCAGCCAGTCCTGGATAACCATCTTCTCGATTAATAAATTCATAACCAAAACCCGCTTGCCATTGAGGAGTATATTTAGCAGCTTCTGAGATAGTTTTAAGATTTAAATCGTTCGCTTCTTGCTGCCGGATTAAAATAGCAAAAGTATTTTCAAAACCTAAAGATTGAATTACTTTTAAATTAAATTTTTCAGCGTAATTTTGTTTTACTATTTGATAAACTAATTGAGGATTATTAATCGGCTTGCGATTTAAAATAGCAGTTAATGCCGTACCAGTATATTCAACATAACCATCGATCGCACCGGAAATAAGGGCATTATGACAGATAAAAGTTCCACCTAAATTGAACTGTCTGTTAACTTTAAGATCTGTATTATTTTCTATTTCTGTAGCGAGAAGTTCTCCTAATATTACTTGTTCGGTAAAGTTCTTTGAACCAATAGTGATGACATTAGCAGATCTGGGGAACATTAAAGCTATCAATAAAGCGATCGATGCTAGCAATAAAGCAATTTCAAATTTACCTATTTTAAATTTATTTTTTCCTCGCTGCATTAACCTTTTTTCAAAATAACCCAAACCAAAGTCTAAACTTAAGGCAATTAAAGTTGCCGGAATAGCTCCAGCGAGAATTAACTGGTTATTGACCGTAGAAAGACCGCGAAAAATAAAAACACCCAAACCTCCACCACCGATCGCAGCAGCAATAGTCGCAATACCGACGCAAATAACCGTTGCTACTCGCACCCCGGCTAAAATTATCCCCGATGCTAGAGGAATTTCGATTAAGAATAAAATTTGTCTGTTTGTCATTCCTAAAGCAATAGCTGCTTCGATCGCACCGCGATCGATTTTGTTGATTCCTGCATGGGTATTGCGAATTAAAGGTAAAAGGGCGTAAAGTGTTAATGCGACAATCGCCGGTGTTTTACCAATGCCACCGATAATAGGTACGGTTAAAAGAAAGCCAAAAATTGCCAAACTGGGGATAGTTTGAATTGCATTAGCCAAGCCGAGAATGGGTTTAGCTAGTTTTGGTTTTTTCGCAATATAAATTCCTAGGGGAATAGCAATAGCCATTGCTAAAGTCATGGAAACCGCTACTAATATTAAATGTTCCCAGGTGCGAAGAACTATTTCAGCAAAATAGGGGATCGATATTGTCACGACTCAAAAATTATCGAGAGATTATAAAATTAAGACATTATTGCACAAAACAAGTGTTTTTTTAACAAGTTCGATCCAGGAGTTATAATAAGATTCTGTTTGAGAGCAAAAAAAATGAAAATTGCCAAAAAATCAGAAAATTTGTCGGATAATTATCCCGCTCTATCCGTTGCCTTAATTCAACTTTTAAACAAGCAAGAAAAAAATTGGGGCTATTTTCGGATTAAAAATCAAGATGCTTATTCTTGTTTGTGTATTCCTTATTTTCCTCATCTTATATTGCATCAAAATGAAAGCAATTTAATTTATAAAGTATATTGGGGCTACAGCAGCTATCAAGGAAGTTGGGAAGAGCGTAACGAAGAAGAAATATGGAAAACAATCGAAACAATAAAATTAAAAAGAAATGCCCTTAAGCCTTTAGTTTATACTAGAAAAAAATCCCAAATCGTCACTAACTATCGAGGAGCAATTGCCGGGAGAAAACAAACAGTTCAAAAAACGATTAAGCGAGAATTACAGCAAGAAAAGAAACAGCGAATTCATGAAATAGTAATTAATCCCGGACTTGAATCTAATTTTTGCTCTGGAGTGAGAACGATAAATCGTTTAATTGCAACATTAATTAAAGATAAAATTGAAAGACAAATAGAAAATATTGCGATTGAAAAAAACGAGGCGAAACCGATAGTAACCATTGCAGAAGTCTAGATTATTAGTCATTATTTTCTTCGTTTATACCGCAGGATTCGAGGCGATCGAAAATTAAATTCCAACCAACCCGAGCAAAACGAGCAATCCAATAGTCAGAAAAGGAAATAGGTACTAACCAAGCGATCGGTAAATGACCTTTCGGAGCTTGATTAGTAAAAGTTAAATCCTCGTATTTGAGCCAATTATTTTTTAAAAGCCAACCAACCTGACTGGCTAATTTTGTATAGTCTTGTTCGGCGCGATCGTAGAGACTTTTAATCACACTAAAGCCGAATTTACCGCTACTATATCTTATCCAAATTTCATTGATACTGAGCAGATCTATAGCAGGAAAATTTTCAATATCTTTTTGGGTTAATAAGCGATCTGTGCGGAGATCTGCTCCGGTAATAGCAAGCATAAGTTTTCTAGTTTCTAAATCTGCTTCTTGCCATCTTTCAGCTAGTAACAAATTTCTCAATTTACTGTAGTTCATTCCTACCTGTGACGGCCAGGGAAAATAGGATACTAATCTTTTTTTTCCTCGCTCCGTAGCTTTTTCCCAAAGCAAGTCATAAGCTAAATATTGCAATTCTCCCTGTTCTGTTTTCAGGATCTTAAATAATAGCTTTATCCCGTCGTTACCGTGTCTTAAAGCTGTTTTGACACAAGAAACTTTTAGTTCGTTATTGCGATCCTTATTGCTTAAAATTCTTTTAATTTTTTTAAGCTCAAAAGCTTTAGAATCTAGGGCAAATTGCTCAGTTTTGGGAATTGGGATTTGCCAAATCCGCAGTAATAAAGCATTTTGATAAACTTGATATTCTGATTCGCTAGAGCAAACAAAAATGACTTTTTTGAGAAAATTATTTGCACGGATAAATCGCTGTATTTCTGCGATCGCAATTTGCGAACCTCGCTCTAAAGGAAAACTATTTAATCCGGTTTCAATTCCAGGAATTACGATAGTTTCTATCTGATAAGTACGACAAATAGCTAAAGAATGACGATAGCATCGAGCCAACATTATATCTTCTTCTTTTCCACTCACACCATCTTCCCAAATTGGCGCGCAAGAGTGAACGATCCATTTAGCTAATAAATTATAGCCAGGAGTAATGGTAGCTTCGCCAATTTTTGGCGGAATTAACTGGCGAAAACGTAATTCTAAAGCGGGCCCTCCAGCTCGATAAATTTCAGTAAATATATCTCGATCGGATAAATAAAAATTAGTAATATTGAAAATAGCATCTACTTTGCGATCGACATTTTTTTCTCTAACTATCTCGATTGAGGTATCGCTAGAATTTAATCCCGATCGATTGCTTTTTATATTAACCATAGATATAAAGTTAATTTACTCTGACATTTTCGATCGCATTCTTAGAATAATTAATGTCTGTGAAGAATTTTACGTCGGTCGATCTTTAACAATATAATACCGGAAAAATATACTTTAAATTCAAATCACCTACGAGGAAATACAAATATGGTGCAGGCAAAAATTGGTATTATTGGTGGTAGCGGTTTATACAAAATGGCAGCATTGACTGAAGTAGAAGAAATAACTGTCAAAACCCCTTTCGGTTCTCCTTCGGATGCTTTAATCGTAGGTAATTTAGAAGGGGCAAAAGTAGCTTTTTTACCCCGTCACGGCCGCAGTCATCATTTACTCCCTACAGAATTGCCTTTTCGTGCCAATATTTACGCTATGAAGCAGCTAGGAGTAGAATACATTATTTCCGCTTCCGCAGTAGGTTCGTTAGCTGAAGAAGTAAAACCATTAGATATGGTAATACCCGATCAGTTCATCGATCGCACTAAAAATAGAGTATCTACTTTTTTCGGCGAAGGAATTGTCGCCCATATTGCTTTTGGCGATCCGGTGTGTAAAAATTTAGCAGCAATCTTAGCAGATAGTATTGCTAGCTTGGAATTACCCGATGTAAACTTGCATCGCGGCGGTACTTACGTCTGTATGGAAGGGCCGGCATTTTCAACTAAAGCAGAATCGAATTTATACCGCAGTTGGGGTGCAAAAATAATTGGTATGACCAATTTACCCGAAGCTAAATTAGCCAGAGAAGCTGAGATAGCCTATGCAACTCTAGCTTTAGCTACCGATTACGATTGTTGGCATCCCGACCACGATAACGTTACCGTAGATATGGTAGTGGCTAATTTACAGCGCAATGCTATTAACGCCCAAAAAGTAATTCAAGAAAGCGTCAAACGTCTCAGTAAAAACCCCCCCGAATCGATCGCTCACTCCGCACTAAAATACTCGATCCTCACCCCACTAGATAAAATTGCTCCAGTAACTAAAGAAAAATTTGGTTTATTGTTAGAAAAATATTTATGAGGAAAGTCAATTTTCGCAAACTCCACCGCAGTTTTGCACCGATCGTGATGTTACCTTTATTCGTGACGATCCTGACCGGGATTAGTTATCGACTCGGTAAAAGTTGGTTTGGTTTGTCTCGAGATGAGGTACATTTCCTGATGGTAATTCACGAAGGAGAATATCTCGGCGAACATTTAGAACCGATTTACGTCCTTTTAAACGGTTTAGGTGTAATGTTCATGTTGGTTACTGGAATAGCAATGTTATTGAAGACTTTCGGTTTTAAAATAGTCAAAGCTTCTCCAGAAAGCAACGATAAAAGTCCCGATCCTTCATGAAAATCTACGACCAATTAGCTTAACATAACTACAATAGGAAATTTTTGTATGTTTTAAAAACCAAATAAATGAACATTCTCACCAATTTGTTTTTTCAAGAATCTAAAAAATCTCAACCCAAAGTCAAATCATCCCAAACCAAGCAAACAGGACTCAAACCCCTCAAAAAAACTCGTCGCGGTATTGAAATTAAATCCAAAAAAGAAATCGAAATTATGCGACAGTCGGGGAAAATCGTCGCAACCGTCTTAAAAGAAATTTCCGATCTTGTCAAACCAGGAATGACTACTGCTGACCTTGACGAATACGCCGAAAAAAGGATTCGCGAAATGGGTGCGACTCCCAGTTTTAAAGGTTATTATGGCTTTCCGGCTTCAATTTGCGCTTCTGTCAATCAGGAAGTCGTTCACGGTATCCCTTCTCCTAAAAAGGTACTTCGCGCTGGAGATGTCCTCAAAGTAGATACTGGAGCTTTTTATCAAGGTTATCACGGCGATTCTTGCATTACTATTGCGGTGGGCGAAGTATCAACAGAAGCGGCTAATTTAATGCGGGTTGCAGAAGCAGCATTATATCAAGGCCTGTCCCAAGTAAAAGCAGGCAATTATTTATTAGATATTGCTGGGGCGATCGAAGACCTCGTTAAAGCTAATAATTTCGTTGTCGTCGAAGATTATACCGGCCACGGAGTGGGAAGAAACTTGCACGAACAACCTTCAGTATTTAATTTTCGTACCAATCAATTACCTAACGTTAAACTGCGATCGGGGATGACTTTGGCGATCGAACCGATCGTCAATGCAGGATCGAAAGTAACTCGCGTTTTGCGCGATCGCTGGACGGTTGTCACTGTCGATAATTCTCTTTCGGCTCAATTCGAGCATACTGTTTTAGTAACGGCTGATGGTTGCGAAATCCTGACCGATCGCAATTCAATTTAAGGCTTCTTGTTTTGCTGATTAGCGGCACTCAAACAAAAATAAAGCTTAATTAAGGTTTTGTTTGAGTACCTTTAGCTAATTTTTTTGCATTTTCTTGGTGAGGTAAAAAATATCTTTTTCTATCTAGCTAAACCTATAAAAGAGTTAATAAACAAATTACATTTTGTCGGTTTTATTCTGCTACGATTTTCCTTAAATTCGTTACCATAATTTCAATTATTCTATCTCCTACTCCATCATATTCGTCATCTTTTTCTTTACCAATAATTCTAGCTATTTCATAGATTTGATTCGGATCGAGAATAAAATTATTATCTTCTAATTCAATAATTACTTGATTTACCCCATCAGAGAGAACGTAATCTGTATGTTATTTTCCTTCGCGATCTTTGTTTAAAATATATCCTTGCAATATTACTTTTTGTCCGTCTACTGGATTTTAAATAATATCAGAAATTTGATGACGAGCTTTTTCTGCTGAAGAAGACAACCCTATCCAAAAACTATTTGCTATTAAAACTGATGTCGCAAAAACTTTGGTGATATTTTTCATAATTGAGAATATCTATTTTTAAGAAATCTTAATGTTTAGATTAAGGTAATCTAAACAATTTTAGATGTCAAGTTCAAACTATTGACGATTTGTCAACAGTTCAATTGTTCCGATCTAAAAATTCAAATCAAGATCGATCTCAAATAAACTAAAATTAGTAATAGCTCGAACTAAAATATTTAAGGTTTAAAGTTATGAAAATTTTAGAGAACAATAACGACAAATTAAAGCTAAAATCAGATCTTAATTTTGCTGTTTCACTTTTTATGATATTGGCTCTTGGTGCTTTAGTTGCAACTATATTCTTTGCTGGTATTTTAGGAGTTTTTACTTTTTTTGAAATACCGCTAGAAGATGATTCTTTAACTTCAGAAATAATCTCAGAACAACAAACAATTTTTCTTTTATTCGGTATGATGGGCCTGGGAACTTTAGTAACAGCATTATTTACTCCCCTGAATACAATTTATGAAATAGAAAGAAGTTCAAAACTATTCAAAATAGAAACAGCTTATTTTATTTCCCTCTTAAACGATATCAAAGAAATATCTTTTCAAGAAATTAAGCGGATTGAAACTCAAAAAAAGGCAGGCTATGGCAGCATTCACCTCATACTTCCAGATCGCTCTATTAATATCTCTAGCGACCTAGAATTACAAGAAGATGAAGCAGTTAAAATTAGCCAATCTCTCGCTAAATTTTTGAGAGGAAATTAAATCTTATCTGCTGCGAGAAACTGCGGCATTATAAGTTTTTTCGTTGGCTTTAACCGATTTAAAAAAGTCTACTACTGGGCGAGGATAATCTACACCTAAATTAACATTATAAAGTTGCAGTTCCATTTTATTTAATTTCCAGGGTTCGTGAATTTGCGTCCCTGGAATTTCTTTCAATTCCGGCAACCAATGTCTTAAATAATTTCCTTTGCGATCGTAATCTTTAGACTGTTTGGGAATATTAAAATAGCGAAATCCCCGCGCGTCGTTTCCGACTCCAGCGGTATAATTCCAATTACCCCAATTACTGCAAACATCGTAATCAATTAATAGGGACTCGAACCATTCCGCACCCATTCGCCAATCAATTCCCAAGTTTTTAGTTAAAAAACTAGCAACATTTTGCCGGCCGCGATTGGACATAAAACCTGTGGCTGCTAATTCTCTCATATTAGCATCTACTAACGGATAACCCGTTTTACCCTGTTGCCAAAGTTCAAATCGTTTCCAATCTTCTTGCCAAGGAATATCTATACCTTGTAAACCGGCTCTGTAAAAGATTTTATTGCCGTGTTTAGCACAAATAAACCTAAAGAAATCCCGCCAAATTAATTCAAATATTAGCCAATAAGTCGAATCATTTTTAACTCTTTCTGTTTCGTATTCTTGAACTTGTTCGTAAATAAATCTCGGAGAAAGACAACCATGGGCTAACCAAGCAGAAAATTTAGAAGAATAGTTAGCCCCTAACATTCCATTTCGAGTTTCTTTATATTCTTTAAGACAGTTATTTTCCCAAAAATATTCTTTTAATCGGGCAATCCCTGATGTTTCTCCACCTTGAAAATTTAATACTCCTCTTGGATCTAATTGGGGCTTCTCTAAACCCAAATCTTTTAATGTTGGAATTTCTCCTATTTCTATTTCTGGTAATTTAGGTAGTTTTTTAGGAGCAAAAAAGGGTAAATATATTTCTGATTTTTTCTCTACTTGTTTGCGAAAATGAGTAAATAATTCGGGAATTTGTCCGATTTTAAACGGTAAATCGTCGGGATGATAAAGAGTCGCGCCCCAAAAAGTATTGACTTCTACATTTATCCGCGATAAAGCTTTACTCAATCGTTTCTCAACTGCTACCTCTTCTGCGGTAACTTCGCGATGATAATAAACAGCATCAACTTGAAATTGTTGCGCTAAAGATGGGATAATCTGCTCGGGCAATCCCATTCTGACTACTAAATTGCTGCCTAATTTTTGTAAAGAATTACGCAGATCGATGACACTTTCAATTAAAAATTGAGCGCGAAAAGCCCCAGTTTTTGGAAAGCCAAAAGAAGTAGTTTGAAAATGTCGCTCGTCGAAACAGTAAACAGGAACGATCTTAGCCTTTTGTTCCCTGGCCTGTTCGATCGCTTCGTGGTCGTGAAGGCGCAAGTCATTTCTGTACCAAATTAAGATCGTTTTTTCGCTCACAATTAACAAAAATAAATAAATATTCACATTTTATTATGAATGATGCCAGACAATTTGCGCCAGCAACCGAACGCAACCGCGAATATATTTTAAAAGTGCTACTAAAAGTTTTACCCCAAGACGGAACTATTTTAGAAATTGCTAGCGGTACGGGCGAACATGCTGTATTTTTTGCCCCGCAAATAAGTCCGCGAATTTGGCAACCTTCCGATCCCAATCCAATTTTAAGAGAGAGTATTAACGCTTGGCGAGAACATTCCCCTGCAAATAATTTGCATCCACCTTTAGATATAGATGCGCGGGAATTGGTTTGGCCGGTAGAACAAGAAAAAGCGATCGCACCGATTACTGCGATTGTTAATATTAATATGATTCATATTTCTCCCTGGGAGGCTTGCTTGGGTTTAATGTCAGGTGCAGGAAGGGTTTTACCTAGGAACGGTATTCTATATCTTTACGGCCCTTTTAAACGCAAGGGCCAGCATACCGCACCGAGTAACGCGTCTTTTGACGAATCTTTGCGATCGCAAAATCGAGAATGGGGAGTTAGAGATCTAGAACAGGTCATAGAAATTGCCAGCAAAGAGGGGTTAAAATTCTTAGAAGTCATTGAAATGCCGGCTAAGAACCTGTCTGTAATCTTTCAGCGCGATTGCCAATAATTTCGAGCGGTTGCAAAAAAAGTACCCATCGAATTTTAATTCGGACGGGCAGCAACAACCTAACAGAATTGATTATCAGTTGAATAAAAGTAAATTTTAAATTAATTTTTAAGTTATGATTTGGCTCGGTTCTTGTCTTTAGTATCTACAACAATCAACATAATTGTTTTTTTTGTTAGTCTTCTTATTATTAACTATTTTATTATCTAGAGCCGTACACGATAGACAAGATAAGCTACAACTTAAGCAAAATAACGGGATCGCCCGCAGTTTACTTGATTAACGGTAAAAAAAATCAAGAGCAGATCGCCATCTTGGCCGCGATCGCAGACCGACTAAAATAAGGATTGGCGAAGTAATTAAAACTCAAACTCTGTGTTAGATTGCAATGGCTGTTGGAATCCCAAATTAACAATTTGATGCCCCTAATGATTCGCTCGGCAAGAATACCTAGTCTAAAAGTAAATAAAGCTTAATAAAATAGTTAATAAATTGGTAACGCTCGAAAGCGATCGCCTATAATTAACCACCGTAACAAACTGTAAAAGTCTGCGCCCTCGCGAAGCGAGATCTGCTATTCAGATCTACTGTATCTCTATAATTGGTAATTATGTCTTCCGATCGATCTCCCAAAGAACCTAAAAATACTTCTTCTCAAGAAGCAATTCGCGCTATCAGACTAGAAAAAGTCGCACAACTCAAAGATTTGGGATTAAATCCCTACGGATATAAATGGGAAATAACTCACCATACAGCAGAATTGCAAACCAAATATGCCGATCTCGCTAGCGGTGAAGAAGCAGACGAATTAGTTTCTGTTGCAGGTAGAATTATCGCTCGTCGAGTGTTTGGTAAGTTAGCTTTTTTCACCCTTCAAGATGAAAATGGCACGATTCAACTATACTTAGAAAAGAAAAAAATCGATGCCAAAATGGCCGATCTGCCGACGGCTTTTAATCACTTAAAAAAGTTAACAGATTCGTGAGACCTTTTAGGAGCAAAAGGGACAATTAAACGGACTGAAAAAGGTGAATTGTCTGTTTATGTCAGCGAATATGAAATATTAACTAAATCCCTCTTACCTTTACCAGATAAATGGGGCGGTTTAACGGATATTGAAAAACGCTATCGTCAGCGTTATATCGATTTAATTGTTAATCCTCAAGTTCGGGAAAATTTCCGCCGTCGCGCCCGAATTACTGCCGGAATTCGCCGTTATTTAGAAAGTCGAGATTTTCTAGAAATAGAAACTCCAGTATTGCAATCGGAAGCAGGGGGAGCAGAAGCCCGTCCGTTTATTACCTATCACAATACTTTGGAGATGGATTTATATCTCCGCATCGCCACAGAATTACATTTAAAAAGATTAGTTGTTGGCGGATTTGAAAAAGTATTTGAATTGGGCAGAATCTTTCGTAATGAAGGAGTTTCTACCCGTCACAATCCCGAATTTACTTCAATTGAAGTTTATCAAGCATACGGTGACTATCACGATATGATGGCACTGACAGAAGATTTAATTAAAACAGTTACTCAAGAAGTTATCGGCTCGGCTAAAGTTCCCTATCAAGGAGAAAATATCGATTTAGAAACTCCTTGGCGACGGATAACAATGCACGATTTAGTTAAGGAAAAAACCGGCCTTGATTTTAATAGTTTTACCGATTTTACAGCAGCCAAAACCGCAGCAGAAGCAGCCGGAATAGAAGCTCCCCACGATTGTCAGACGATCGGAAAATTACTGAATGAAGCCTTCGAGCAAAAAGTAGAAGAAAGTTTAATTCAGCCCACTTTTGTTATCGATTATCCCCTCGAAATCTCTCCTTTAGCTAAACCCCACAGATCGAAACCAGGATTAGTAGAAAGGTTTGAATTATTTATCGTCGGAAGAGAAACAGCTAACGGTTTTTCCGAGTTAACAGATCCGATCGATCAGCGTCAAAGATTAGAAGCACAAGCAGCACAAAAAGCAGCCGGAAATCTTGAAGCTCATAGCGTTGACGAGGACTTTTTAGCCGCTTTAGAATACGGTATGCCCCCAACTGTCGGCTTGGGAATAGGTATCGATCGCTTGGTAATGTTATTAACAGATTCTCCGAGCATTCGCGATGTAATTGCTTTTCCTCTGCTTAAAAACGACAGTGTAGTTATCGACTCTTTTGATTACGACGAACAGCAAAAAGTTCTCAAAATTAAATTTAAAAGCGGCAGTATCTATAAATATAATGACGTGCCAGAATTAGTTTATAAAGAGTTAAAAGAAAGTCCTTCAGCCGGGCAGTATTTTAATGCTAAAATAAGGGATAGGTTTGGCTTCGATCGCGAAATTTAAACGGGTGAGAAGAAACGAATAACAAACAAATAAACCAGAAAAAATTAAGTTTATGATTCATAGAGTTTTTTCCTACAATATTCTTTCTTCTCATTTATCAGATCCCGAACATTTTACAGCTTGCGATCGCGCTAATTTAGATCCAAATACCAGATTAGAAAGAATTTTAGCAAAATTAGATCGAGAAACAGAACAAAAAAGTATAATCTCTTTGCAAGAAGTATCCCTATCTTGGGCTGGGAAACTACATAAATTTTTTATTGATCGCAACTATTATTTTGTTAGCACACAATACGGCAATCCTTTTAATAATTATATGGGTGTCGGTATCGCCTGGCCTTTAGATCGATACGAAGTAATCGATATCGATATTACTCGTCTATCCGAAACCCGAAAATGGGTCAAAAAACCGCAAATAGAGCGGATCAAAGAAGACATTACTAAGTTTTTTGTTACGCAATTAAAACTCGATAAAAGAAAATACGCAGATCCCCTCAAAGAAGCAAAAAGAAGATTTAACCGGCTTGTTTTCGTCAGAATAAAAGATAAGCAAGAAAATGATAATTTTTGCGTTGCAACCTATCATATGCCTTGTGCTTTTTACGCACCTAAAGTAATGACATTGCACGCAGCAATGGCCGTTCAATGGGTACAAAAATTAGCAAAAGAAGATCCTTACGTATTCACCGGAGACTTTAATATTAAGCCTGGCGACCTGCAATATCAACTCATTACTACTGGAGCGATCGATCCGGCTTCTGTTGCTTATCCAGAAGCCAAATGGGGAGATACTTGGCAACCATCCTTATCCGAACCTTTACGCAGCGCGTACCAAGAAGCCTTCGGACAAGAACCAGATTTTACTAACTACGCGCAGGTAGGCAATAAACAACCATTTATCCACACTTTAGATTATATTTGGTTATCTAAAGCTTGGAAAGTTAAATCGGCAATGGCATTATCAGATCGCAGCGAAGTAAACGGCCCTTTTCCTAACGAAGTAGAACCCTCAGATCATGTTGCGATCGCGGCCGATTTAGTTTTAAATTAACCTCATTCTTGTTTGCTAGTTCTGGCAAGAACTATAGCAGTAATAGTTACTAAAAAAATAATATAACCCATCACCGGCAGCCACTCACTTAAATCCGTTTCGTACATAATAATTTTAATAAAGACCTATAGTTAGGTTAGCAAAAAAACTGATTATTATAGAGTCTTTGTTTGTATTTTCAGTTATTAAATGATATATCTAAATTTGAAATAGAATTTAGATACAACTATGACTAATATAGAAAATCCCCCTAATTCAGTATTAGAACAACTAAATTGGCGTTATGCTACCAAAAAATTCGACCCCACTAAAAAAATTCCCGACAAAGTTTGGGAAGTATTGGAGCAAAGTTTAGTTTTAGCTCCTTCTTCTTTTGGTTTGCAACCTTGGAAATTTATTGTAGTTCGTAATCCTGAAATACGCAGTAAATTATTAGAGCATTCTTGGGGCCAAACAATGGTAGTCGATGCTTCTCATTTAGTTGTATTGACTGTTAAAAAAGATATTAACGAAACAGATGTAGACGAGTATATTAAAACAATAGCAGAAGTTCGCGAAACTACAGTAGAAAAACTGGCAGGATTTTCCAATCAAATTAAAGGGTTTCTCAAACAACCTATCGATCTTAATGTTTGGTCGACCAAACAAGTTTATATTGCTTTGGGTCAATTTATGACTTCTGCTGCTATGTTAGAGATTGATACCTGTCCGATGGAAGGCTTTATACCAGCCAAATATGACGAAATATTAGGATTAACTGAAACTCGTTACTCTTCTGTGGTATTGTGTCCGGCAGGATACAGAGCTGATGACGATAAATATGCGACTTTACCTAAAGTTCGTTTTAGCACTGAGAAAGTAGTCGATTATATCGATTAATTATATAAGTTTGTCAGGGCGATCGCTCGAGCTGTTTAATTTAATTCGGGCGATCTAATAAATAAAAAATCAGTTGATTTGCTATAGTTCTTGTGCGATAATTTCTGCAAGCAAACCACTAGAAACCATATCTAAATTTAATACATAATCAGTATAATTAAAAGTTTCTTCCAGAGGTCGAATTGCCTTTTTCCAACCTATTCCATCTGTAATCCAGATAAATTTGTAACCCTGTGATGATATAAAATCAAATAAAGTTTTATATTCTCCTGCTGTAGATTTTAGTTTTGAACCTCCTCCACTATAAAAATTTGTTTCTATTAAGAATAAATTATCATTGTTTTTAATAGCAAAGTCAAAGCGACGACTAGATTTATCTGCTTTTAATTCTATTCCCCATTCTTTGATAATTTTATCTGCTGTAGCTTGGCACATTAATAATAAGTTTTTTTGTTTCTGTATATTTTTAAGAATATTTTCTACAATTGTCTCCATTGTAGATCCACTACGATTTTTTCTTCCATTAGTATCTAATCCTACTTCAATTCCCAGCACATAGTCTGGGATACTTTTAATTGTTTTATTTCTAAATAGTTCAAGAACTCCAGTTTTAGTCGTAAAATTTATTATCTTATTTACTTCTTGTTCTGTAACCTGAGATTTAATTTTAAAATCAAAATATTTATAATCAAATTCACCACTAATATAAGAAGTTAAAATTTTAAAATCTAAATTTCGACAAGCAAGGAGAATAGGAATTACACTTACAACATTTGGATATTTAGTAATTAATAAACGTAATTCATTTTCGATGTCCTCTTTTCCAACTAAATAATTTAACAAATTCAAATTCACCTCTATTTCTCTGAAATTGTTTAGAACTTTATCCCAATTCACAAAATAGTTCCATAAAGTTATTGAGTCCTTTAAAGTGTCTTGAAAATATTGAAAAACTTCAGTTTCATTAGAACAATTCAAATATTTATGAAAAACAGGATTAAATTTCATCAGACTCCGTTTGTACTTTTAGATCTTTATTAATTGAATAATTCATAATTAACAGTTCGTTTATTTTACCTCTTTTTTGAGCGTTGCTATTAATATTGCGCCTAGCTTTTACTTTTTCAATGATAAATTCTCGATAAGCATTTTCAAAAAATAAATCTTCACTATCAGAATTGCTCAACATCAATTTAGCATCTTTGCGATCTAATAAAGTAAAAAAATCACGCAACCGCAATTGTTCTCGATCGCCGAAAT
>JAAUYH010037203.1_pt1 | contig 16214 bp, 9 predicted proteins | sample 7278061 | NCBI WGS metagenome assembly JAAUYH01 (sample SAMN14350203, study PRJNA611818) | marine sediment metagenome | isolation source: surface marine sediment (0.6m) | place: French Polynesia: Moorea | collected 2018-08 | reverse complement strand
GCTCTTCCGATCTGACCGATTCATCGTTATACCTATGCTGACGCGGCGCGGCGTTCGCGGCAGCTGGCCGCGGCGTTGACCTCACGCCTAGGGGTCGGATTGGGTGACCGTGTGGCCACGTTGGCTTGGAACGGTTACCGCCATGTCGAGCTGTATTTTGGTGCTTCGGGGATGGGGGCGGTGCTCCATACCATTAATCCGCGCCTTTTTCCCGAGCAGATTGCCTATATCGCCAATCACGCCGAAGACTCGTACCTGTTTGTCGATCTGACATTTATGCCACTCATTGAGAAGCTGGCGCCATCACTCAAGACGATGCGCGGCATTGTTGTGATGACCGATCGCGAACATATGCCGACCTCGGCGCTCGACAATCTACTATGCTACGAAGAGCTTCTCGCTGCCGAGTCCGATGACTTTGTGTGGCCGGACTTCGATGAGCGGACGGCATCGTCGCTGTGTTATACCTCGGGGACCACGGGCAATCCCAAGGGGGTCCTGTATAGCCATCGCTCCACGGTGCTGCACAGTTTTGCGGTATGCGCGCGCGACGGCCTCGGAGTGTGTTGTCACGATTCGATCTTGCCAGTGGTGCCCATGTTTCACGCCAATGCCTGGGGCATTATCTATGCTGCCGCCATGAGTGGGGCCAAGTTGGTGTTGCCCGGCGCCGGCATGACCGGAGAGCTCATCTGCGAGCTGCTCGTAGGCGAGAGCGTGACCCTCGCGGCCGGCGTACCCACGGTATGGATGGGCCTATTGGCTCATTTGAAAGCGCATAGTATTGAACTGCCCCATCTCAATCGCACCGTCATCGGTGGCTCGGCAGCGCCGCCGGCCATGATCGAAGAATTTGAGCGCAACTTAGGCGTGGAGGTGATCCACGCCTGGGGTATGACCGAGACCAGCCCCCTCGGCACAGTTGCCAACCTCAAGCCCAAGCACCAGGGCCAAGAATGGCCAGACGTCCTATCGGTCAAATGCAAGCAGGGACGGCCCGTGTATGGCGTCGGCCTGCGCGTGGTCGACGACGAAGGCAATGTGCTGCCCAGCGATGGCAAAAGTTCGGGACATCTGCTGGTGCGTGGACCGTGGGTGCTTGAGCGCTACTACCGCGAAGAAGCGCCGGCAGTGGATAAAGTGGGCTGGTTTGATACGGGCGACGTGGCCAACTTGGACGGCGAGTCGTACATGCAAATCACCGACCGGGCCAAAGACGTCATCAAGTCTGGTGGGGAGTGGATTAGCTCCATCGAACTGGAAAATCTGGCGGTTGCCCATCCGGGTGTCGCCGAGGCCGCCGTCATTGGTGTGGCCCATCCCAAATGGACCGAGCGGCCCCTGCTCGTGCTTGTGGTCGCGGAAGGCCAAACCGTGACCAAGGACGAGATCTTGGACTTTCTGCGCCCCAAAATCGCCAAGTGGTGGGTGCCCGAGGATGTCCAATTCATAGACGAATTGCCTCACACTGCGACGGGCAAGATCCACAAGTTGCGCCTGCGCGAGCACTTCCGCGACTACGTTCTGCCCGAGTAAGCGCCCATGCGACCGCACAGGACGTCCGGATAGCCACAAAACTGGCGCGGGTGCTATAACAGCTGGCTGTGAGCCTCATGGTGATAGAAGGTGTCGGCCTATCGTTTGGTGGGCGGACCATATTCGACGAAATCGGCCTGCGTTTAGACGAGCGAGATCGCGTCGGTTTGATCGGCCCCAACGGTTCGGGGAAGACCTCGCTGCTGCGCATTTTGGCTAAGCAACAGGAGATCGATCGCGGCCGAATCGTGAGTGCGCGCGGCACTCATATCGGCTATCTGCCACAAGAGTTGGTGGTGAATGGCGGGATTGGTTTACTCGATTTCGTACTCTCCAGCGTGCCGGGGCGCACCGATATGGAAAACGAGTTGGCAACGGCAGAAGCCGAACTCGAGAGTACAGAAGCAACTCCCGAGGCCGAGGAGCGCATGATGATGTTGGCCACCCACGTGGCTGATCTCCACGAGCGCTTGGATCATTTCGACCGCTATTTCTCAGAGCATCAAGCGCTGAGCATCCTCGCCGGCCTGGGATTTGTGACCAGCGACAGTGGGCGAGACATGGGCGAGTTCAGCGGCGGCTGGCAAATGCGTGCGGTCCTGGCCGCCCTGCTATTTCAGCGCCCCGACATCCTTCTCCTCGACGAGCCGACCAACCACCTCGACCTGCCCTCAGTCGCATGGTTCAGCAAGTTTTTGAAGCAGTATCCTCGCTGCTTTATCCTCATTAGCCACGATCGCGAATTTCTCGACGAACAGATCGATCGAGTGGTGAGTATCGAACCCGAGGGACTGCGCATGTACAAGGGCAATCTGAGTGCCTATGACAAGCAGCGCGCCGAGGAAGAGGAGATTCTACTCAACAAGGCCAAGAATTTGGCCCGTGAGCGCGAACGGCTGCAGCGCTTTGTCGATCGGTTTCGCGCCCAGGCCAATAAGGCCGCTGCGGTGCAGAGTCGGGTCAAGGCGCTGGAGAAAATGGACGATGTCGAGCTGTATCAACGCCGCAAAACCCTGCGCTTTGAATTTCCCCCTGTAGTGCGTGCCGCAGGCGAGGTTCTGCGGGTGCAATCGCTGCGCAAAGCGTATGGCGATCATGTGGTCTTTAGCGGCATCAACCTCACCGTCGAACGCGGCGATAAAATCGGCATCATTGGCGTCAACGGCGCTGGCAAAACCACGCTTCTCAAGATTATGGCCGGAGAATTGGCCCAAGATGATGGCAGGATCGCGATCGGCGGTCTGGTGCAACTCGGCTATTACGCACAGCACCACGCCGATACCCTCGATCTGGGATCCACCGTATACGATGTGGTCGCGAGGGCCAATCCCGACGCTCTGCCCGCACGGGTGCGCTCGGTATTGGGCGCGTTTTTGTTCAGTGGCGATGACGTAGAAAAACCGGTGAGTGTGCTCTCTGGTGGCGAGCGGGCCCGGGTGGCCCTCGCTCGGCTCTTGATCAATCCCGGCAATGTTCTACTAATGGACGAACCAACCAATCACTTGGACTTGAGTGCAAGTGAAAGCCTGGCTGCGTCATTGAGCGCTTTTGACGGCACGCTGGTATTTGTGAGCCATAACCGCAGCTTGATTCGCACTGTAGCTACCAAAATTTGGAATGTAGAAGACGGTCGCGTTGAAACCTATGCCGGGACCTTGGACGAGTACATGTACTCATCCCAGCTGCGACGTGAGGAGTTGGTCAATTCGGGCGCAGTGACAGCCACTGCGGCCCGGGTTGCACCGACAGCCGTGGCCGACGCCAACGCAGCGGTGAATGGGGCAAGTAATGCGGAATCGGCTACAGCGAAGGGCACGAGGGAGACGGAAAAGGCGCGCAAACGCCGCGAAGCTGAGTTGCGCAATCAGCGCTCGAAGCTGCTCAAGCCCATCGAAAAACGGGTCCAGAAACTCGAGGATCGCATCTCCGAGCTCGAAGAAGCGCAAAAAGAGCGATCTGCATTACTCTCCGATCCCGAAGTGTATGAAGACCAGAGCCGGCGCGACAAGCTATTGGGCGAATATCAACAGACGGCCGACAAACTCGAAGAGCTCACGGCGCGGTGGGAAGCCGCGCAGCAAGAGCTCGACGAAGCCGAATCTCAGTTCGCCGAGCAGGAACGTTTGCTTCTATCGTGAGTCTCTGATATGTCCCGATGGGCAATTTGGCTCATCGCAAGACACCATGAGCGGGAAAATTACTGCTACAATACGATAGCCCCGATGAATCAAGGCTGAATCTATCAGTATGCGGGAATACGCATCGTCGGTAGCGCAAGCATTATGGTCGCAAAACACGGTCCAGGTTCGCGTCTCGCGAGAGGGTATGAGCTCAAGGAAATTGCCGGTGAAGGCGGCATGGCGACCGTATGGCGTGCCTTTATGCACGGAGCGGAGGGGTTTTCGCGCATGGTCGCGATCAAGCAGATCCGGCCCGAATTTGGCTCGCTGCAGACATATGTAGACATGTTTGTCGAAGAAGCGCGCATGACGGCGGACCTCCTTCACCCCAACGTCGTGCAAGTATTCGACTTCTTTAAGGACCAGGGCTCGCTCTTCATGGTGATGGAGTGGGTCGAAGGCATCGACTTGGGCGGTTTCATCAACTCCTATCGCCGCCACAAGCACAATGTGCCTTGGCCGCTCGCGGTCGCCATCGGCATTGAGAGTTTGCGCGGGCTCGGTGCCGCCCATAGTCGTTGCCGGGCCGATGATGGGACGTCGGCACCCGTCGTACACAGAGACGTGTCCCCGACCAATATCCTACTGGCGACGAACGGCACGGTGAAGCTCACCGACTTCGGTCTGGCGCGCGCGCGTGATCGTCTCTTCAGTCTAACCCTGCCGGGGACGGTAAAGGGGAAGTTGAACTATTTGGCGCCCGAGATCGCCAATGGCCAACAGGCGACGCCGCGGTCAGATATTTTTTCAATGAGCACTGTTCTCTGGGAAGTGCTCGTTGGCCGGCAGTTATTTGCCGGGATTAACGACGCGGCGATCTTTAAGAAATTGCGCAGTTGCAACGTGCCTTCGATTTGTAGCGAGCGTCCCGACGTGCCGCCGCGACTCGACAGTGCCATTCGCAAGGGGTTGGCGATACATCCGCAGGATCGCTTTCAAACTGCAGAAGAAATGATGGCCGAATTCGTCGAGATTTTGGTGCACGAGTACAACCCTTGGAAAATGGCGCTGGAATTGGCGGCCGAAGTGGTCCGTATTCAACGAGAACCCGACGAATATCCCAATGACCCCTGGTCGACGCCACCATCGCAGCCCCCGCGCACGGTCGCTCCTGTACCTTCTCGACTGAGCACTGAAGAAGATACCCAGAGCCATACTCCGCAGCACCTCTTGGCTTCCGGTCTCAGCAACCACAGCGATCACCTGCATCTTTTGCCCGGCGGTTTGCATGCCGGCCGCGCAGCCGAGCCTTGGCCCGCCGAGCGTACTGGAGTCCGTGAGCCGGCACATGTCGCCGGTGGTGGTGTCGTCGAAGACGGCGAATTCCCCGATTCCGACGTTGCTACGCTACCGGATTTTTATCTAACGCAAGATTTCGCCGACCCGGGACATCATCATCATCCGATGCCAGCGGCGGCGGAATCCAAGCCCCAACCCGATCCTCGCAGCAGCACGTTGGAAGAGCGCAAAAAGATGAGGAGAGACAGGATAGACAGCGGCGGAGGCGAAGCGCCACGCCCGTCAGCACCAGTCCGGCGCATGCGCTTGCCGCTGATGAGCGAAGACGTCCAGCAGGAAGAGGACCCAACGCAACCGCAGATGCTGCCACTGTCGGCGATCATGTCGGCGGTGTACGGTCCGAGCTCAAAGAAAAAGAGCAACGACGGTAAATAAGCCGAGCGACGCGTTGATAGACGCGAACGGGGGCACTGCGAACGCCCAGTGCGAACTCGCGGTGGTGCCGCAGGGCTCAGTCGCGTCGGCGATGGTCGCGGCGATGCTGTCGATGATCTCGTCTTCGCGGTGCCGGACGAACTTTGGGCTTGGACTTAGAGCGCGAAGGTGAACGGTATTTGCGATTGTCGTGATCGCGGTAATGTCGCTTCGAACGGGTGCTGCTTTTGTTCCAGGACCCCCGCACCCAGCGGCGCTTGCCATTGTGATAGCCCCAACGTCCGGGAACCCAGGTATGGCCGCTGCGATGGCGCACCCAGTGTCCCCTATTCCAGCGATAGCGTCTGCCGTCCCAGCGCCAATAGCCGCGGGCGTATACGTAACCGGGGCGGTGCTTATGCCAGCGTCCGGGATGCCAGATATAGCGACCACCGCTGTAATCCCAGTATCCCTGTATGTATACGTGACCCGGGCGGGCGGCGATCCAGTATCCGGGATTCCAATACCAGTTGTTTACTCGCCAAGCCCAATAACCTTCAACCCACACGGAACCTGGACGATAGGTGTGGTAGGTAATTTTGGGTGCTGGCGGCCCTGTATACACGTATGAGTCACTGGTATATACGCCAGCGCCAGCGGTGGCCTGATAGTAACACCCACTTGCTAGCAAGCAGGCCGTGAGCAAACAGGCGGTTAGCATCGAGCGTCTCATGTATTCATGATACCCACGGCGCCGCGATGAAGCCCGTGGGAAAGTGAGGACGGGTGCGATGGCGCACAGGATATTGCCGGCAGCAAATCGACGATATGCGTGACTGCACGGCGATGCGTGCCGATGACGCCGGCCGCTCGTGCTACAGTGTATTTTCACGTGGCCACCTACGCAATCGGCGATATTCAAGGCTGTTACGATAGTCTGCAAGCCCTCCTAAAACGCATTGCTTTCGAGCGCGAGCGCGACCGCTTGTTGCTCGTGGGCGATTTGGTCAATCGCGGTCCCAAGTCATTGCAAGTATTGCGCTGGGCGCGCGAGATGGACGATTGCGTGACCTGCGTGTTGGGCAATCACGATATTCACCTGCTGATGCGCGTAGCCGGCAGCGGCAAAGTCAGAGACGACGATACCGTCGGCGAGGTGCTATCTGCGCCGGACTGTGACCAGTTGATCGACTGGCTCCGCTATCGCCCGTTGGTTCACCGCCAAGATTCTTACGTTTTGGTGCATGCGGGACTACATCCCGATTGGGACGCGATGCAAGCTCGAACCCTGGCAGCGGAGATCGAGGCCCTGCTCCGAGCTCGGTCTTGGCGAGCCCAGATCGGCGATGTCGGTCGAGGCCGCGCCCCCGCCTGGCATCCGCACCTATTTGGCACGCAGCGGTTGCGAGCGATTCTAGCGATTTTGACCCGCATGCGCGCATGCAGAGAAGACGGTGCCATGGCCCATAAATTTGCCGGCCCGGTGAGCAGTATCCGCGCGCCATATATGCCTTGGTATGCGGTGCCAGGGGCCAAATGGCGCGAATGCCAGGTGCTATTTGGCCATTGGTCGGCTTTGGGGCTCTACCGCGACGACCATTGCACCGGGTTAGATACCGGGTGCGTATGGGGAGGACACCTAACGGCTCTATGCCTCGAGACCGGCGAGATCAGCCAGGTGGCCACCGTCGAATCCGAGCGAGAGCTGCCCGCCCGCGTTGCAAATCTAAAATCACGGCCAGGCATCCGTCTCGTCCCATTGACACCACCGGGGCCGCCCTCGGGGTGACGTCATGTGAGGAACCTATGCACGATGAGCAAAGCAGCGCCTCGATGGCGCTCATGAAAATAGAGGAACCGGCGTGGAAGCTCGCGCCCTCGCTTGAGGATGCGCAAGTGGGCGAAGTCATGATGCTGGATCAACATGGCCGGGTCCTCAGTCCGGGTCGTATCCGCTGGCTCTGGCTGCGTTCCTGGCTCACCGCAGGTTCGATGGGGGCCGCCCTCGGGGTGACGGCGAGTCTGTTATTGGGGTCGGCAGTGTGGGGTGGTGCTGCAGCCGTGGCCTATGGCGGTATTTTGGTTTGGCAGATGCGTCACCGATCGGCATTGCGCCGGGTGTTGGCGCTGTGCGCGGCGGGCAAGCGCGACGAGGCGCGGGCTGCACTCGACCATCTCAAGTCACAGCGGATGCCGGCACAGTACACCCCAGTACTCGATATGCTCACCGGGAATCTGGCGTTCTTGCAGGGCGACTTCGAAGAAGCCCTGGCCTACTACGAGCGCGTAATCGACCAGCATCGGCCCATCGACCACAGCCGCGCCCATCCGATTTACTGGATTTGCGCATTTAACCGAGTACAACTCTTGGCGGCGTCGGGGCAACTCGACCGCGCGCGCAGTTTGCGACCCGAACTCGATTCGGCACCATCGGGCGAGTACTTTGCCATGGATCGGATGCTCACCGATTTGCTCTTGGCCTTTCATCTCGGCAACGTGGCCATGCTCGACGGGGACCTGTACGACTGGGCCAAGGCCGCGCTCAAGACCAACCGCTTTGGCCTCAACGTGGTGCTGCTGTCGTGGGCCTTTAGTCAGCGCGGTGACCGCGAGATGGCGCGTCATCTGCTGCGCGAAGCCCCGCAGCGGCTCACGGGGCATTTTTTGCAAGATAGTGCACCGAAAGTACACGCTTGGATGGAGGAAAAGAAAATCGAGTGGAATATCACTGGCGACGACGAACTCGACGATTTCCAGCTCCCAGGATAGCCTCTATATTAACGCTGCTGGCAGTTATTTCGCTGGCTGGCTGTCGCGATCGCCAAAGCGAGCCCACGCAGGGGCACAGTGACAGCCGCGCGTTCGAGCGCTTGCGCATTGCCACCTGGAATATCTCCTGGCTGGCGGCTACACCGGGGAAAGGCCAGATCAGGCGCACCAGCGCTGATTACGAGCAGTTGGGTCACTATGCCGCGACGGTGTCGGCCGACATCATCGCGGTGCAAGAGATCGCCAGCGAAGACGGTCTATGGCGCATCTTCGACCCGCAGTCATATCGCGTCATGCTCGCCAAACAGAAACTGTCTCAGCGTGTTGGCTTTGTATTTCGCCGCGATCTCAAGGTTGTTCGATACGAAGACGTAACCGAACTCGGCGGGCGCGGATTGCGTTACGGTGTGGATGTCGGTGTACTTGTGGGCGATCGCGAAGTGCGTCTACTGGCCGTGCACCTCAAATCGGGATGTTTTTCCGAGCCCCTGCGCACCCGTAAGAGCAAAGCGGCCGACGCTTGTCGCAAGCTGGCGGCACAGTTGCCGCACATACAAGATTGGATTGCCGACCGCACTCGCGAGGGCACGGCATTTGTCATTCTCGGCGATTTCAATAGGCGCCTGCGCAGCGGCGAGGCCGTGTGGCAGAAATTCCGCGACCGTAGTGCCGGCCTCACTTTGGCCACCGACGGCATCGTCTCATCGTGTTGGGGGGGCCGTTACCCCGAGCTCATCGACCACATCATCGTCGATCGCCAGAGCGCCGCGTGGATGGTGCCCGGCAGCGTGCAGGTTCACAATTACCGTGCGCAAGGGGCCAAGGCGCGTTCGCGATTGTCCGATCACTGCGCGATTTCGACGGTACTGGCCTTCGGCGATGAAAAGACTGTGGACCCAATCGATGATTTGGCGACCGAAGTCGTAGCCACAGACGAAGCCGGCGCGGGGCGGGGGCAGGCCAGCACCCAGGCTGGCAATCGCGGGTCTGCGAACGAGCCCGCCGGCAAAGGGGGCGCGTCGATCAAGGGCAATATCTCCCGCGGTGGACGCAAGCTGTATCACTTGCCCCAATGTGGCAGCTATAAGCAGGTCAAGATTGAACCCGACCGCGGTGAGCGTTGGTTTACCACTGAGTATGAAGCCAAATCTGCGGGTTTCGTTCGGGCTGGCAACTGTCCGTGATGACGGCGTCGCGTGCTGTGAATCGATGCATGCTGGTTATGCATGGACATGCATACTCATGCGCGTTGGTAGAACATGGACGGGAATGCATAGGAGAAGATCTTCTAGCCTGGACCGCGGACCTCGGACTGAGGTAAATGGAGCCGCGGAGGTATGACCGTGAGACTCGGGATCGACTTTGGCACCACCCGAACGGTGGTGACTAGCAGAATTCAAGGACGCTATGCCGTCGTCGGCTTCGAAGCCGATGGCGCGCAGTACAAGTACATTCCCAGCATGGCCGCATACGAGGACGGCCAGTTGTATTTTGGTTGGGACGCGAATGCGAGACTCTTGCACGGATGTCGACATGTCGTGCGTTCGATCAAGCGTGTGATCGGTGAGTTAGCGCCGGACGACATCGTCCCAGGGCTGGGGCTTGAGATCTCGGCGCTGGAGTTGGCCACGAGATTCTTGGCCGCAGTGCGCCAGGCGATACTGCGCCATAGCTCATTGAGCAGCGCCGACGCTGGCGGCAGAGGTGCGGACTTAGAGGCCGTGATTGCAGTCCCAACCATGGCCTCTAGTCGGCAGCGCTATTTGACCATGGAGGCCTTTACCCAGGCTGGTTTCCACGTCGTCGGTATGCTCAACGAGGCCACGGCGGCGGCGGTGGAGTTTGCCCATCGCAATCGCAACGTGCTGTCTCCGCGCAGTCCCAAGCGTTACGTGGTGGTGTACGATCTTGGTGGTGGCACATTCGACTGTTCGGCAGTGTCGCTCACTGGATGCCATTTCGACGTGATTGCGAGCGATGGCCTGCGTCGCTTGGGCGGTGATGATTTCGATGAAATCATTGCCGACATGGTGATGACCGAGGCCAACGTGCGCCCGGCGGGACTAGCGACTGGCGACTATGTGATTCTTAGCGAGCGCTGTCGCCAGGCCAAGGAGTCGCTCAACGCCAATAGTCGGCGACTGAGTGTGCCAGTGAGCGGCCTAAAGGGGTGGAAGGGCATGGCGCCAGATACGGCACCAGATACGGCACCAGATACGTCAAGAAATAAGTCGCCCAATGCCGCCAAGACCGCTGCGAAACCGAGTCGAAGCGGCGCTAAGCGCAAAGGTGACGCCTCGTCAGTATCATTGCCGATCGCGCGGGTCTACGACGCTTGTCAGCCCCTCATAGAGCGCACCCTTTGGTGTGTCGAGGAAGTACTCGAAGCTCTATCCGCGTATGGCTTTGATATGAACGAAGCCCGCGAACTCGGCGGTATTTATCTCGTCGGCGGCGCCGTGGCATTTCCCAGCGTCGGGCGTGCCCTGCGCGCCCGCTACGGACGCAAGATTCAAGTCGCTCGTGAACCGCATGCAGCCACCGCGATGGGGCTCGCCGTCGCCGGAGATCCCGACGCGTCGGTGTTTGTGCGCGAAACTGTCACGCGCCACTTCGGCGTATGGCGCGAAGCCGATGACGGCCGCGACAAAATATTTGACCCCATCCTGAGCAAGAATACGGCTCTCGATCCCAGCACGGGTACGTTGGTGGTTCGCCGTGAGTACAGCCCGGCGCATACGATTGGCCGTCTACGGTTTATGGAATGCGCGAACTTGAGTGAGAACGGGCAGCCGGCGGGCGACCTAACCCCTTGGGCCCAGATTGACTTCCCCTATGATCCGGCACTGGCCGATCTCAGCGATCTCGCTGCAACTCCGGTGGTGCGGACACCCTCGGTGGCGAGCGAGCATATTGCCGAGACCTACACCTACGGCGCAGATGGGAGCATTGCGGTGGAGATCGAAAATCGTACCCATGGCTACCGTCGCAGTTTCGTCCTGGGGATGTTGCGATAGCCTTTGTTGCCGATCTCTGGCGAACCCCGGCGCCGTTGGGCGAAGATATAGTCAATGATTATCAGGTGCTCGATTGCCCCGGGGGATGTGCATCGGGTACCTTCTTACGACAGGCATGACTGATATTGCACGCCGACCCTCGATCGATGAGATCGAGCAACTCAAAGTTCAAGTCCAAAGAGAGCCCGGATCCCAGGCATTTGTCCGTCTTGGCGACAGCTATTTAGCACTGAGTCGCCCCCAAGACGCCCTTGAGGTCGGACTTCGTGGTTTGAGCGCCGACCCCGACAATCTCGATGGCCGCTTGATGGTCAGTCGGGCTCATGTGGCTCTTCGTCAGTGGAAACAGGCCCAAGACGAGCTCCTCAAGCTGGTCAAGATCGATCGCAATCACCAAAGCGGTTTTACCCTGCTGGGCGAAGTGCTCATGCGCCAGGAAGATTTCGAGCGCGCACTTCCCGTGTTGCAACACGCCCATAATCTTGACCCGAGCAGCACCCACATAGGCGATATGCTCAAGCGCGCCCGCGCCGGAGTTCCACTCGACCCGCCACCGCCGATCGCCGTGCCACAGGAGCCAGAGCCCAGTCGCAGACGGGCGACCACCGGTCCGCGCACTGGACCCGCGTATGGTTCGGAGGTCAACGCCTTGCGCTCGGGCAGCCATGGGGACCCCTTTGTAGGCTTTTCGGACGAACCCACCCGAGTGCCCCAATTGGGTAGATCGCCTTCGCAACAGTCTTCCTCTGCGGGGAGCACTGCGCAGCCGGTCACGCCACCGCCGTCGTCGCTATCGCCACCATCGCCTCCATTAGGCGATGCGTATCCGCCGCCATCGGACAACGCGTACCCGCCGCCGGCTCCCGTGGTGCCCTCGATTCACAATGTGCCCGAAGCGGCTCCCGGCAGCGCGACCATTGCCCCCGGTGCGCCATTGCCCAGCTCGTCCATGCCGTCGCTTGCCGACAGCTATCAACCACCCGACGATGCATATCCTCCAGCGCAACCTCCGCCGCACGGGTACATGCCATCGCCGGAGCCAGAACTGACTCCGGCGGCCCCGGCAACCCCGGCGCCCTCTGCATATACGCCACCTCCGGCGGAGCGGCCAGGTAGTGCACCTCCGCCAACGGGAGCGCCAGCGGTGCCGCCAGCGGCAGCGCCGCCTCCGGGGGGGAATGTCCAACCGGCGATGCCGCCAGCGGCAGCGGCCGCAGGTAAGACCATCGTGATTCCGTCATTGGAGCGCGAGCGTCTGGCGGCGCCCCCCGATGCAGCGCCGGCACCTCTACCGCAAGCTACGGCTCTGGCAGCACCGGCACCGGCAGCTAAGCCGGCAAAGAAGCCCGATGCTCCATCGCCGCCGCCGGGACCACCGCCTGGTGTTCGTCCCCGGGTTTTTCCGGCGAATAAACCCAAAGGCGGGGCGCGCGAAGCAATGCTCAACGCTGCCGATGTCGGTGACTATCTCAACAATTTGCTCACCAACGGCCTGCTTGAAGTCCCACAAGTAACCGCTCAGGTTCGCGATTATTCGGTGCAATCGGCAAAGCGATGGGGCCACTCGGTGATGCGCACCTTTATCTTCCTCTTTGTGCTCCTGGTGGTGGGCCTAGGAGGCGGCGGCTATTGGGTCTATCGCGCCGAACAGCAGCGTCAGCAAGATGTAGTCCGCCGAATCGAGCAAGCCCGCAACCTGCTCGTGGCTGGGGATTTCGGCGCGGTGACTTATGCGCTCGATGAGACTCGTGAGGCCCTGGAACGAGTTCCCGACAGCTTTTCCGCCATGGCAATGTTTGCCCGTGCTGGCAGCTTTTCCACTCTACTCTATGGAATGCCGGCCGAGCAGGCCGATGGAGCTCTGCGCCGCGCACGGCCCGAGATTGGCGAGGACGATCCCAGCCGCGGCGATATCGTTTTCGCCGAAGCCGCACTGAATTTGGCCAGTTTGTCAGAGGAGACCAACGAACAGGCACAGGCACGTTTGGCAGATACGCTCGCCAGTCTGAACACGTGGCTCAACGACCGGCCCGACGATGCTTGGGCGCAATGGCTCAAAGGGGTCGCCCTCATCAGGGCTGGCGATACCGCGGCGGCGATCGCGGCGCTAGAAGCTGCCGAAAGTGGTGGAGATGGCCCGGTAGTGGCCACCGTGTGGCGGGCGGATATGCTGCTTGATGCCGGCGACTTAGATGGTGCCACTGCTCGCTACGAAAAAGCGCTAGAGCGCTCAGAAGAGCACTTACAGGGGATTTTGGATGCGCTTCAGGCACGGATAGAGTCCACTACGCAAAGAGAAAAACTAGAAGATATGCGCGGACGTCTCTCTGGCGATCAAGCGCTGGCGCTACTGGGAACCGTCTTTGTCGATATCGCCAAGAGCAAAGACCCAGCCGACATTATCGGCAAACTCAAGACCGATTTCCCCTCGGAGGTCAAGCATCCCAATCTGCGTTTAGCTCGTCGTCTGGAGGCATATAAATCTCTGGCCTTCACAATGGCCTACCATCTCATCGAGGATTACGATCAGTTCGATCAATATTTGGGCAAAGCCCAAGGGGTGAGCGAACCGCGTTTTCTCGCCCGCGTAGCCCTTGCACAGCTATTGCGGGGCTCGATCGAAGCCGCGGGACAAACCCGCACCAAGATCGTCTGGTATGGTCAAGAAACGTCGGCGTCGGACCCGATTGTATCGCTCTTAGATGCCTCGCTCAATTGGGCCTGGGGCTTGCCGAGCAGCGCACTGAGCAAGGTTGGCGAAATCAAAGGACCGCAGGCGCATCTCGTACGAGGGAGTGCCCTTTACGACCTCGGGCGACCCGCCGACGCGATGGCCGAGTTTGAGGCGCTATTGGCCATTTCGCCCGACGATTGGGACGCCAAAGTGTGGAAGGCGGCAGCCAGTATCGTGAGTGGTTCACCTCGCGAGCGCCGCGCCGCCGCCAACGAGTTTGAGCAGTTGTCACGGGGGCATAAATCGCTGTTCGTGCGCTGGGCCCACGGCAATGCGCTGATGCGCCGTGGACAGATCCGCGAGGGGCGCGAGTTCATCGAGAAGTCGATCGACGATATCACGCCAGAGCGTCCCAATCCGCTGGCCTACCGGGCGCATGCCGATTTGGCGCAGTTGGACTTGGCTGCTGGGAATCTCGATAAGGCAGCTCAGCACGTGACAGAGGCGCTGGAGCAGAATCCGACGTATTGGCCGGCACTGGGCTTGCGTGGACGGATCGAGCTGGGCCGCAAAGAGTATCAAGCCGCCCTCGAGACTCTGTCCTCGGTACTTGAAGAAGGGGATGCGGCCACTGCCGAAGTGGAGCTATCCTACGCCGAGGCACTGGTGTTGAGTGCACCCGGGGATGACGATGTCTCCATCAAGGCCGAAGAGGCATTGGTCCGTGCCAGTGATAAAGGTGCTTCTGAGGGCGAAATCGCTCGAATCAGAGGGCTGATATCGGGCGGCCCCGGTGCTGGTGAGGTTGTAGAGGCTGTCGAAGCGCCGAAGAAGCCGCAGCGCAAGAAAAAGAAACGCCGACGACGGTGATGATTTAAACAGGGTCACATTGGTTGTGAGACACAAGTCCTGTTTAGACGCGCCCGCTTTCGATGGCTTGGCGAGCTTTGGCAACCAGGGCTTTGACGCCCACAATCATCATGGCAAAACGCTGGTCTTTTGTTAGGCCGCGATGGAAGCGCGCGTAAATCTGCTGGGCCACGACAGCGGTTTTGAAGAGGCCAAACGTGTAGTAGAACACCAGATGACGTATATCTCGGCCACTCTGCTCGGCGTAGTATGCGGCCAACTCTGCGCGCGTCATCATGCCCGGCACGTGAGTGGGGCCAAAACGGATTTCGTGGAGCAGCTGTGGATCATCGGACTGGATCCAATAACTCAGGGCTGTGCCCAGGTCCATCAGTGGATCGCCCACGGTGCTCATTTCCCAATCGAGAATGCCGATGACGCTACCCATATCGTCGGGGTGTAGCACCAAGTTGTCAAATTTGAAATCGTTGTGGATCAGGCACGGTGCCTGGTCCTCAGGTCGATTCTGTGCCAGCCAGGCGATGACGGCTTCCATGTCGGCGATCTCGTCGGTTTGGGCATTGTAATAGCGCTTGGTCCAACCTTCGACTTGGCGCTGAACATAGCCAACCGGTTTGCCGAAGTCACCCAGGCCGCAGGCGCGATAGTCAATGGCATGGAGTTCGGCGAGCGTATCGACAAAAAGGCGGCTGAGTGTGTGGGCCCGCTCTGGATCGAGGTGCAGGTCCTTGGGCGGATCTTTGCGCATGATGACGCCGTGAATTCGCTCCATCAGGTAAAAATCCGCACCGAGAACCGAGTGGTCATCGCATAGCAATACTGGGCGTGGCGCTTTGGCGTAGACCGGGGCGAGGTGGGATAATATCCGATATTCTCGTTGCATATCGTGGGCGGATTTTACTTTCGAGCCGTACGGTGGCCGGCGTAGCACGTAGGCTTGCTCTCCGCGACGGATCAGGTACGTAAGGTTCGAATGACCGCTGGGGAATTGTTCGATGACGAGCGGCGTGGGGGCGCTGGTAGCGTCATTGTCTGGCGAGTCGAGGTGGCGGTCGAGGTACGCACTGAGTTTATCGACGTCGAGCTCTTCTCCAGGTCGAACAGATTTACTTCGGTCGCGGTAGTCGGTCATGGTCGGCCTTATGTAGTCGAGGGCAGTCTGTGTATGTCAGTAGGGGGTTACGGTGGTTGTACAGACGTTGTGGGTTCGCTAAGGTAAAGACAATATCTTTTCTGATCTATTTCTAGACCGGTATGTACGGCATTCCTACCCATGTTCGGAGGACAATGAGGCCTCGGATCCCGACGTTTTGGGACCGAGAGCCGTGGATTCTCCGAGGGGTACATTCGCACCCGCGGCTGGGCATGAAATGGTTCTGCACCGTGCGCGCGAGTCGTGGATGGGAGTGAGCGTCATGAATCGGTAGCTTCGCTATGGTCCTGAGCCGATAGCGAAAACTCCAGAGAGGGCGGAATGAAGACCAAAAAGGTTACCATCCACACCTTGCAGCAAAT
>JAAUYH010167781.1_pt1 | contig 16215 bp, 13 predicted proteins | sample 7278061 | NCBI WGS metagenome assembly JAAUYH01 (sample SAMN14350203, study PRJNA611818) | marine sediment metagenome | isolation source: surface marine sediment (0.6m) | place: French Polynesia: Moorea | collected 2018-08 | reverse complement strand
TGTGGGGGGAATTCAGCCCAAAACATGATTGTCTCTTCCCACCCTTCCCCCTCTTCCCTCTCTCCCCCATCCCTATCTCAACAAATCAATTTTGTTAACCGAGTAGTATTGACTACTCCCCCACGTTGCTACCCTGTGTGTAGGCCGAAGACTATCGATGGAACATCCCGTGTCTTGTTATAATTCAATATAATTAGAAAAAATTTTATACTTTGCCCTTATTAAAATGAAAATTAATTCAACATTGAAACTGACTCTACTGCTATTATTAGTCATGTCAGGAGCCGGAACCGCCAGTGCTTATTTAGGTTATCAAGCAGGGACTCAGGCCCTCAAAGGAGTCAGTCAGCCAGAAAATAACCCTACCAAGAAATTAACAGAAGGGTCGAAAAAATCTACTGAACCCAGTGAATTTAAACCGATAGATGAAAAAACAATCTTAATTAAGGTTTATAACCATACCCATCAGAAAAATAAAGCAGCAGCCTCTGGAAAAGACCAAGACAAACAAAGCAGCAACACTGAAGATAAAACCAGTCAATTAGCTGAAGATAAGGCTCAACAGAAGGAATCCTCTCAAACTACCGTAGCAGGGTTTCCTTTAGGGGTTCAAGATCAAGGGGTAAAGTTAGAGGTGAATGAAGCCAGCAACGAGGGAACGACGCTATCATTAAAAGTGAATTTACAAAACGAAGGGACAACCCCAGTCAAATTCCTTTATAGTTTTTTAGAGGTTAAAGATAATCAAGGACGTTCCCTAAGTGCCATCACAGAAGGACTCCCTGACGAATTACCCCCCAATAGCGAGAATTTTGTCGGCAAGGTGAAAATTCCCATGGCTCTAGTAGATGATAGTCAAAGCTTATCCTTGAATCTCACAGATTATCCTGAGCAAAAATTGAAACTGAATATCGCCCAAATTCCTGTTAGTCGATAATCTTTGTCATTATCACACCCTAAATATGACCACCCAAGATATTTTAATACGGGCCCTATCAATTGTGTTATTGATAGCCATTAACGCCTTTTTTGTAACCGCAGAATTTGCAATGGTTTCAGTAAGGCGATCGCGGGTTAGTCAATTGGTCAAAGCAGGAGATATTCAAGCTCAAACGGTACAATCGTTACAACGTAGTCTCGATCGCCTCCTATCCACCACTCAATTAGGAATTACCCTATCAAGTTTGGCCTTGGGTTGGATAGGAGAAAGTACCATGGCTAAATTGGTGATAGAGATATTGTCACAATTACCCTTGTCTCCTCTTTTAGCCAACAGTTTATCCCATAGCATCGCCACCCCTCTTGCTTTTTTGGCCTTAGCTTATTTACAAATTGTCTTAGGGGAATTATGTCCTAAATCTGTCGCTTTGATTTACTCAGAACAATTGGCGCGTTTTTTGGGTCCTTCCATTGGGGTGATTGCTCAGGTGTTTAATCCTTTTATTTGGATTTTAAATCAGTCTACCCGATATCTATTACGCAGTGTTGGCATTAAGTCCAATACTAACGGGGGTTATAGTCAAGTCACCCCAGAAGAATTACAATTAATTATCGCCACCGAAGGAGAATCTACGGGGTTAGAAGCTCAAGAACGGGCTTTATTAAAAAATGTTTTTGAATTTGGTGCGGTGACAGCCGTAGAAGTGATGGTTCCCCGTACCCAGTTAGTGGCGATCGCAGAAACGGCTACCTTTGAAGAAGTATTGCAAGAGGTGACACAAACGGGACATTCTCGTTATCCAGTCAAAGGAGACTCCCTCGATGATATTTTAGGCATTATTGATTTTAAAGATTTGGCCCAACCGTTGGCTCAAGGAGAATTAACGCCAACCTGTTCGGTTCAGTCTTGGATCAAACCGGTTAAATTTGTCTCAGAATCGATGGCGTTAGATGAATTATTGGCCCTGATGCAGCGATCGCAACTTAAAATGGTGATGGTGGTGGATGAATTTGGGGGAACCTCCGGCTTAATTACCCTACAAGATGTGATTGGAGAGATTTTAGGGAATGATTTAGAGGGAATCATCGAGGAAGAAGATACCCTAAAAATGATCGATGAACATAATTTCTTGATCGAAGCACAATTGAATCTTGAAGAGTTAAACAATGTTTTAGGGTTAAATTTACCGTTAACCGATGAATACCAAACCTTGGGAGGCTTTTTATTGTATCAGTGGCAAAAAATTCCCACAGAAGGAGAAACGCTTAATTATGAGAATTTTTCCTTTACGATTGTTGAGTCTGAAGGGCCACGATTACGACAAATCCATCTGAGTCGTCAACCTCCTGCAGCCAGTGACCCCTTAGAAGAGGAAAATGATGGGAAATCGTCCGATGAGATTGATGAGAATAATCAAGAGTGACTTAAGATGGAGAATAGGAGACTCGAACCCCTGACCTCTGCGGTGCGATCGCAGCACTCTACCAACTGAGCTAATTCCCCAAGTTTTCTTACAATCCATAATTATAACATTAAATGCTATTGTTTGTTATTATATTTAACTTAGTGATTACCGGTATTAATTGTTATTTAGTGATAAAACTGTGGCAATTATATAGTGACCTAAAAGAAGTTACCCATCAATTAACGAAAATTGAAAGGCAGATCCCTCAAACCTTAGCCCTTATTCGTGAGCAAATCTTCGGGGGACAACAAAAAACTGCTCAACTCAGAGAATTATATCAACAGTTTCTGAGGCAAGTCGTGATCGCTCAGAGACTGTTCAGACGTTTAAAATGGCTCTGGAAAGTATGGTATCGAATCCAAAATTGAACAATTGAACCAAAAAAGATAAAGATCCCCTCACTCCGATAACAATTTGTAACATAATCCTTAGCCTAGGGAGTCAAGGGGATTATGATGATGAAGTCCACAATCAGTTAATAAACAATGATTGTGGTCACCCTATCTTTACTCAAACTTTCGAGTCAGAGTAAGATATCATCGATGTACCAGTGATTTTTCCTATCTTGTGTACAACAAACTTTAGTCTTTTGTAACAAAAGGAAACAACTCTTATGAAACGATTGTTCGCTTTAATTCTCGTTGCAACCCTGTGGTTTAGCTTTGCCCCCACTGCTTCGGCACTCTACGATAATTTAACCCCTTGTAGCGAAAACCCCGCTTACCAGCAAAAATCCAAAAATTTCCTGAATACCACCGATGATCCCCAGTCGGGCCAAAAACGGGCTGAACGTTATGCAGAAGCTTTGTGTGGTCCTGAGGGTTATCCCCACCTCGTGGTAGATGGTAACTTGTCCCACGTGGGAGACTTCACCATTCCCGGTATCCTCTTTCTTTATATTGCCGGTTGGATCGGTTGGGTTGGCCGAGCTTATTTAATCGCGATTCGCGATGAAAAAGATGCTGAAATTCAAGAGATCGTTATCAATGTTCCTCTAGCTATCAGCAAAATGTTAACTGGTTTTATGTGGCCTTTAGCAGCCTTTGGAGAATTCACCTCTGGCAAATTAACCGCCAAAGACGATGAAATTCCCGTATCCCCCCGTTAATTAAACACGATTTGCACTTTTTTCATTGATCATTAATTGTTTGGAGAACTAATTCATGGAAGGTTTGACAAAGTTTTTATCGACTGCCCCTGTTTTAATTATGGCCTTGTTAACGTTTACCGCAGGGATTTTAATTGAGTTCAATCGTTTCTATCCGGATCTTTTGTTCCATCCTTTAGGATAAAAGATTCATTCATAACTCACGTCATTAATTCTTAATTATTAGAGGTTGATAAAAGCAAATTTTATCAACCTTTTTTTATCTGTTTATTAATTTTCTTGAAGAATATGTAATAAAAATTGATTTGACAAACCAATAGCATTGTGACCTTGACGAAAATCTAAAGTTATGCAAACAAAAAAATAAAAGTTGAAGGTAAAGCAGTATTATCTAAGGAAAATTAAACCTACGATTAGATCAAGTTTTATCCTCAACAGGAGTCAAATGTAAAATGCTAAAAGGAAAAAAAATTGCGTTACAAGCAGATACAGGGAAGTATGTCGCTAGGTGTCGTGGTTGCTCCCCTACCTCTGCCTATCCTGACACGGTCACGATTCATGTTGATGATCCTAAAAATGCACCTTATGCACAGTGGACTATTGTTGATCTAACAATCCCTGAGTCAGAAAAGGAAGGGATGACTCCAACGCCTCAACCCACTACGACCCCAACAAAACCCCAAAATAACACTGTTCCTAAAACAAACACCTCGGAGACAAAGGTAACGGAAAAAAGCAAAAAAGTTGGTTTAGCTGAGTTTTTATCTCTTGCACCTATCTTACTGATGATCTTGCTAACCTTTACCGCAGGAATTTTAATTGAGTTCAATCGTTTTTATCCGGATCTTTTGTTCCATCCTTTAGGATAGACGATTCATTCCTTACTTTCGTTTGAATTATGCCAATTTTTCTAAACTACCCCGCAATGAAAAAATCCATTTTATTGAGGCAAACCTAATATGACTGCCGACAATTCTCCGAATAATCAGACCCCCAATTATGCCTTTTCTTTAACATTTAATCCAGAAATCTTGAGGATTATTTCTTATGTCGGATTAATCATCATACTGCTTACTGGAGCCATTTTGACAGCAACCGTAGTAGATATTGATCCCCACACCACAGCCATCTATAAACTATTCGGGTTTAATCATGCCTGTAATTGGTTAGACCATGAGCCAAGTCGCACTGTTTCGGCGATGCTCTTACCCTTGTGGGAAGTTCCTTTTCTGCTTTATGTTATCTTCAATTTCTTGAGAATTCAAGATGCCTATCGAGAAAACAAAGCTCCACAGTATGTCTATCTCGTCTCAGCCATTTTCTTGCCCATTGAAATTTTATTGACTGTCTGGTTTAGAATAGTATTTGTCTGGAATCCTGAAGTCAATTTCTTAAATCATTATTTACCCTATATTGGCTTTCAGTTGCTTTTGTTTCTAGTTGCTTTCGAGAATATTCTTTACTTCTACGTCATGAAAGCACTACCATTCAAAAATAGTCGCCCTATTGCTCTGGGGTATCTTATTGTTTTGTTTATGGTGACAACTGTCTATATAGTTGTTGGCCTTTCAGTTGCGGTGGGACATCCCATTCTTGATCTGGTTAATAATGAGGGACAAAGGGTATTATTTAGAACTCTAACCAATGTATATACAGTTCTAGTTATTCCTATTCCTCTGATTGCATCGATTTTGGAATTGAAGCGATCGCCTAACCATAAACTATCCTTTGAATAAGTTTTAATCGTTCCCTCTCCTTTGATTTTGTAAGGTGCGTTTAGCTAAATGTAACGCGCTGCTTTATGAAAGTTTGTCTGACATTTTCATTCACTAATTCAGGAGTCATTAAAATCATGTCAAGTAATCCCAAAGATACCTTTCAATGGGTTGATCCCAAAGTTCGTTATCCCGGCGCACCTCCCTATTTAATTGGACTTCCTAAAGGGGAAGGATTTAATTGGTTTAAAATTTTGTGGTTTGATTTAACTGCCCTGAAATCTGCTTTAATTTTAATTGTGACTCAATTGTTCCATGTTTTGGGTTATATAAGCCGAACAAAAGTTGAATTTAAAGGAGTAGCTGATTTCGGTTTAGGGGTAATTTTAGCCGGTGCTGATTACTGGGAAAAAGTAACCGATTTATCCCAATTTTTCAAATGGCCATTTTTACCTAAACCCTTAATTGCTGATTTATGGGAAGAAGATGTGGAATTTGGTCGGCAATTCTTACAAGGGTTAAACCCTGTTTTGATGAGAAAATGTCAAGCAGAAGATATTGCAGTGGGTAGTAAGTTTCCTGTGACAGAAGAGCATCTCAAACACTATTTAGGGGATAATTTTTCATTGCAATCTGCTTTAGATCAAGGTAAATTATATCTCGTTGATTACGAAATCTTCGATGATATTATTGATGCAAATCAAGAAGATCAACTGGGACGTTATACTTCTTCTCCTTTGTGTTTATTTTATCTCAATGAACAAGAGCAATTACTTCCAGTTGCCATTAAAGTTAAACAAAAACACGACCAAATAAAAGATTCCTATCCTGAAATCTTTACCCCTAAATCCTCTAAAGTTGAATGGAAAGCAGCAAAATTAGCTGTTTCTGCCACTGATATTGCCTATCAAGGGATTATTGCTCACTTACTGGATACTCACCTAGTCATCGAAGTTTGTACCGTTAGTACCTATCGAACGTTATCCCCTGATCACATTCTTTATCAACTGTTGAAACCTCACTTTTTTAACACCTTAGCCATCAATTATATGGCTCGTTCTACATTCTTAGGACGAGGGGGATTTTTTGACTCTACGGGAGCTTTGGGTTACACTAGCTCCAATGAATTATTAAGTCGAGCTTATTGGGGTAAAGGATTATCAACTGACTATCAGGGTGAACCGTGGGAATTCTACAAAAAAGCTTTACCTTATAGTTTAGAATCCCGTGACGTTAAAGACTTACCCAACTATTATTATAAAGATGATGCTCTGTTGATGTGGGATGCGACGAAAGAGTACGTTAGTGATGTGATTAAAAATCACTACAAAGATGATCAAGCAGTTGAAAATGATGATCAATTGCAAGCTTGGAAAAATGAATTAATTTCTCCCGATGCAGGAACCATTCAAGGATTATTACCCCCAGAAAAGGCTTCTCAACTAACAGGAAAACTTAATAATGTTGATGATTTAATTGAAATTGTCACTATTATGATTTTCCTAGCCACCACCCAACACGCGGCGGTAAACTTCGGACAGTATGATTATGGTGCATGGGTAGCAAATATGCCTTTTGCACTGTATAAACCTTTCTCTTCTCTTTATACTGTAAATACAGAAGAGGAACGAGAAGAAATCTTGTTAAAATGGTTACCGGGACGACAACAAACCATTAAACAAATCGTCTTAGTTAAGGTTTTAACCATTCTTCCACCTATTACCAGTAAGAGTCTTTTAACCCTACCCAATCCCTTCAAACAAGAGGAGGATAAACAGGCATTTAAAGACTTCAAGAAACAGTTAAAAGAGATTGAATCTCAACTGAAAGAACGAAACAAGAAATTGAAACAAGAAGGCAAAACCCCTTATGTTTATTTACAACCTTCTCGTATTCCCCAAAGTATCGCTATTTAGTTGATTTCAATTATCACATCGTCAGTATCAGGATTTTGAGGTTTAGGTGATTTACAGGATGGTTTAGTCAGTAGGTAGCATAGTTTAAAGATTGATAAACTTTGTTCTATTAATTCCATTGATCTTTGCTAGAAATTGAAACCAAAAAAATCCTGAAAATCCACCAATCTTATCTAATCCTGATACTAACAATGAGTAAGCTATCTACACCAAACCAACCCGTTTATGATAAATAAAAGATATTTTATCCTAACTATAATAACTGAAAATAATAATTGTATAGTCTGGCATTGTATCCTAGTTTTTTAGGAAATTGGTATTATAGCAGAAATTTATGTCCAACTACTCGGTAGGGTTTTCTGAGCATAAATCAGGGGCTGCATCATTTTCAATTTCTTCAATTTTTCTTTGATTAGCCTCTTCATCTTCAGGTACCCAAATTTTCTTTTCATCGTCCAATTTTGCCTTAGTATATACTCCTAAACGCCAGTTACAAGCTGATTTTATTTGTTTATAATCGAATTTAGCTTTTGTTAAAATAGCTCCTTTTAAATTAGCTTTTGTTAAAATAGCTCCTTTTAAATTAGCTCCTTTTAAATTAGCTCCTTCTAAATTAGCTCTTTGCATATTCTTGATCACTTGAGGCACTGGAGGTAAAATCCTTGAAATAGGCGAATTTTGTCCCTCATTATCATTTTGGGAGGGATTACCGAACTTAGCATTACTCAGATTTGCCCCAGTCAGAGTTGCATTAGACAAATTCGCTCCTATTAAATCAGCGTTGTTCAATTGTGCCTTGGAAAAATCCGCATTACTGAGATTTGCTCCCCTCAAGTTAATTCCTTTTAAATCAGCACCTTCAGCCTTTACCTTTAAGTAGGTTAAATTAGCCCCTTCTTGTACTAATTGTTCTAATGCAAATCGACTCACTCCTCGAAACTCTTCTGTATCTGAGTGAATCATTTCCCAAGGGCGATAACGCTTTTCAACATCAGGTTTAAGAACATTATTAACAAAAGTGATCACAACAAACACAATCGACAGACGACCCAAGTTTTCCAGAAGCGGAAAAATATCAAGTTCTTGTGTCCACTCATTCATTTTTTCTATCCGAGGCTCAATTGTAAACCAGAGAAACCGTTGCCACCGAGATTGTTTTCGCTGAGCTTGAATTCTTTGCTTACGGTACAGTTCAAACATCTGAATATAGAGTTCAGAAGGGATTCCATAGGACGCTTCAGCATTATTGGCTTTTTGTATGAGATGATACCTACGATTAACTTTATTGTGGATTAAATTCAACTTCGCGAATTCATTTTTTAATTGATCTAATTTTTCTTGTTCTTCATCTGAAATCAGCAGTGTCTGCAATTGATGTATATCAAGAATAGTTTCTTCATTAAAAGTTTGACTAGCCGGCTGTATCTCTTTAGAAATTCGTTTTTCTAGTTGAAGACGTTGGCAACGAACCTGTTTTAAGCCAGTTTTTCGAGTAATTTGCCAGTTTTGAATACAAGCATCTGTTAAATCTGAGTAACTCAAATCTGCTTCATCAAGTTGAGTATTAACAAAACTAACACCTCGTAAATCAGCACCCCGTAAATCAGCACCGCGCAAATCAGCATCTTCAAAATTGGCATTGGTTAAATTAAAAGAGTTATGGTTGCCAGAATTGCCATAATAACTGAGACGAATTCCTCGCAAATCACAACCCTTAAAATCTTTTGTCGGTTTTTCAGTTCTCTCTCTTAAGCAAAAGTGGATGAGTTTTTTTAAGCTAGGTGGCCAATGACGATAAATCTTAATTAACTTTCTGATAGATTGAGATTCATGAGGAAAGTTATTACTAAATAGCTGCCGAATCTGGGGATAGCGAAGATAGTTATCGGGATAACGAAGATAGTTATGACGATAGTTATGACTAACAAATTTAGCATATTCTAATTGCCGAGTTCCATTCCACACAGCATGGGTTAAATCAGCATTAGTAAAGTCAGCATTTTTCAGAGAAGCAAATGAAAAATCAGCACAAGTTAAATCCGAGTGTCGAAAGCGAGTTCCAAACCTACCGAATAGATGAAATAACCAAACTGAACGATCACGAATCCCTCGATAGTTGGGGTTATCTTCAATCGCTCTAAAAGCTAGATAGGAACCCAACAAAACCATTAATATGCTGGCAAAAATTAAACATAATATCTTTACAATTACCTCCCATTCTTTGAAATTATAATTATCCCAAGTTATTACGAAGAATAAAACCAAGATAATGCTCAAAACTGCTCCAACTATAACTACGCTTTTCCATTTTCCCCAACCTAAAATTATCTCTAATTCAGCAATTGTCACCGCAGTACGAATCGATAACAACGGCAATAACACCAAACAGGTTGCTATTGGTTCAATCACCTCAGATTTTGCTATGTAAGTATAAGTATAGAGAATTAACACACAAAGGGCGAGTAAAAATACAGGTGGTAATACTACAAGAAAGCGATTAATTTTCCAGAAAATTTGAACAATTCTAATTATGCCAATTAGAACCATGACCAATGCTGATATTATTATTAGGGGTTGATTGGTCATAACAAGAAGAATAGTTAATGCAGTAAAACCAAGACCAATAACGGCCTCATCCATATCTTTAAATACACTCGAACATAGGAAATGGAGAAATCCAACAAGAATAATTAAAAGATAGACAAAAATAGAGAATTCTTGAGTTTCACTGGTGGAATTAATGATTTGTGACTCTAATAGAAAATAGAAAGAGAACGCAGGTATAAAAGCAATTAAAAAACCCAAAATTGAACAAAAAATTATAGTTAAAAGGTTAATTCCAAAGGTAAAAGGGACACCAGATTTACTGTGAGTAAAGTTAGACTGTTTCAGCTTAGTTTTACTAAAATTTGTCCCATAAAGTTTCGCCTTACTAAAATTATTTTCTTTTAGATGTCGTCCTGCAAAATTGGCCCTGTGCAATGAGGCATTGTGAAAATTTATGTTTTTTAGGTTAAGACTTCTGCTAAAGTCAATCCCTTCCAGTTTTGCACTTCTAAAATCAGCCCCATTGAGATTAGAATGAGCAAATTTTGTTCTTATTCTTAAGGGTCTAAAGGGACTTGGTGTCCATGAGTATAGCCATGCCAACAATAATGGAGGTATTGCTATAAAAGTAATGTTACAGAATAAAATAAATGATAAATTGCTTAGGCTTAGTAAGTCAGAGAAAGATACTGCTGGCCAAAACGACCAATTAATACCTATGTAATAAGCCGATATAATCCAGACTAAGGGAATTATTTTTATCCAATCAATACAACTAGCTTTTACCCGACTAAAATCTGCTTCTGTCAGATTAGCCTTACTAAAATCTGCTTCTGTCAGATTAGCCCTACTAAAATCACTTTTTTCTAGATTTAGTTCTCTAAAATTTGCTCTTTCCACTGAAGCATTATGAAAATTTACTTTTTCTAGATTCTGACTTTTGCTAAAGTCAATTTCTTCCAGTTTCGCACTTCTAAAATCAACCCCATTTAGATTAGAGTGATCGAATTTTGTTTTTATTCTTAACGTTTTTACGGAAATTGGTATCAATGGGTATAGCCATCCGAAAACTAATAGAGGTATCACTACAAAAATAGTGTTACAGAATAAAATAAATGATAAATTGCTTAGGCTTAGTAAGTCAGAGAAAGATACTGCTGGCCAAAGCGACCAATGAATCCATATACAATAAGCCGATATAGTCAAGATTAAGGGAATTATTTTTCTCCAATCAAGAAAACTAGCTTTTACCTGACTAAAATTTACCCCTGTTAAATCAGCGTGACTAAAATCAACTCCCTTTAACTTAGCATTACTAAAGTTAGTATGTTGAAGTTTTGCCCCCTTAAAATTTGTTCCTGTTAAAATAGCATTACTAAAGTTTGCCCCTGTAAAATCAGCATTTTTTAGGTTTTTATTTTTTAGAATAATATTAGAAAAATCTCGATGACCTTCATTGTATCGAAGACGTAATTCTTGGTCTGTAATCTTTCTCCTGGTATTATTTTGCATCTTGAACTTAGCCTTAATTGTCGGTGATGTTGACCAAAATTAGTTCCTTGGAAATTATTTAGTATTCGTCTATCTTTTATAAGAAATAAAGTTAAAGATATTATTAATATTATTCAAGAATATCAATGTTGTTTCAATTATTAATAATAATTTAACAAATATATAGAGTTAATTTACCTATTTTTACCTGTAAAAAAGTAAAAAACCGAGAAAAAGCTTAAGATTTTACATTTTAAACTCAACTTAACCTTTTAATTACTTATTTTTATCCTGTCTTGATGATACTTGATTTTCGTGAGGAGTAATTCGTCGTAATTGTTAGCATTTTTGAGAATCATCCTCATTAAGAAACACCATCCCTAACTTTTGGAGAATATGAAAAATATCTTAAAAATTGTTGCTGCTTTAAGCACTGCGGCCAGTGTTGCTACCGTTGGTGCTAACGCTGCTCAAGCACAGTTCACAACCAATCATCCCGAAGCACAAATGAAAGGACTTCCTGGTTGGGAGACGGAAGCCATCTTTACTATCGGAGAAACCATTAATGGTTACGCTCCCACAGGTATTTTAGATGGGATCGGAGCCTTTAAACTTAACGATAACACCGTTCGCTTTCTGGTGAATAGTGAGTTAAACGGTGGCTTAGGTTATGACTATGATCTCAATACCCTAGATGGTGATCCCAGCAATGATGTTACCGTGCCAGGCGGTGCGCGTATCCATTTCTTTGATGTAGATATCAAAAGCAAGAAAGTGGTTGATGGAGGATTAGCTTTTGATCGCATTTTTGATCGTGCTGGCAACTTAATCACCGATACCAGTCAGTTTCCTCTCGGTGCCTCCTTAAACCGTTTTTGCTCTGGGATGCACGTTGATGCAGGAACGTTTGGTTTTGTGGACGATATCTACTTTGCTGGTGAAGAAACGAACGGTGGGACTGAGTTTGTCTTAGATGTGGCCTCAATGGGATCTGCACAAGGAGGCGCGTTATATGCTGCACCTGCGTTGGGTCGTGCTGCTTGGGAAAACATTACCCCTATTGATCCTGGTAATGAGAACCAAGTCGCTTTACTGGTTGGAGACGATCGCGAAGCAGCCCCTATGTATTTATACGTTGGGGAAAAAGATACTTCTGCCGAGGCTGGTTTCTTAGAAAGAAACGGTTTAGCTCAAGGAACTCTCTATACCTGGGTTGCTGACACTGGGGAAACAACCCCTTCTCTGGGTGGGTTTACCACTGGTGCCAATCTCTCTGGTACTTGGGTTCCCGTTGTTAATGTTGATCCTGATGCGCCTGATGCTGATGATAGCGACGGTTTTGACTCTGACGGTTATGCCACCCAAGATGGGTTAGATACCCAAACTGGTCGGGCTGCGTTATTAGGTAATACAGAGGTTTCTGGTTTAACGAACGTTGGTGCCTTCTTATTCTCTCGTCCCGAAGATGTGGCCACTAACCCCAACGACCTCACTGAAATTGTTATGGCTTCTACGGGTCGCAGTAGTGTCTTTCCTGAAGATAGTTGGGGAACCACCTATACTTTCAAGAACGATCTTACCAGCTTAACGGCTGAGGCCACCGTTCTTTATGCTGGAGATACTGCTGGAGACGGGCAGTTTGTTGGACCCGACTTTGGACTGCGTAGCCCTGATAACTTAGACTGGGCAGATGATGGCAAAATCTACATTCAAGAGGATCGTTCTTTTGGTGGTTTTTGTGATACCAGTGGGGAAGAAGCCTCTATTTGGCAACTTGATCCAACGAATAGTAAGTTAACACGCATTGCTCAAATGGATCGTAGTGTTGTCGTTCCTGATGGTGTTACTGATGGAGATCCCACAGACTGTGGTGACTGGGAAAGTTCGGGTATTTTGGATGTGACCGAGCTATTTGGTAGCAAAGGCAGACTCTTTATCTTAGATACTCAGGCTCATAGTCTTCGTGATGGGATTATTGCTGATGCCAACTTAGTACAAGGGGGTCAGTTAATTTTCATGTCTGAGTCAGTACCTGAACCCAGTTCAACCCTTGGACTGTTAGCTTTAGCTGGTGCTGTTGGTGCTGGCAGCTATAGACGTAAGCGCAAAAAATAGGAGTCATACCCTTAGCAGGGATAACTCCCACTCAAATCATTAATATATTCATACTCTAACAAACGATACTAGGGATTGGTCTTGAGCCATGTCCCTATTTTTTTTGACTAATCCAGAAAATTTCGCTATTATCGTAAGTGTGGTATGCCCCCCCAGGGCATTTACCCTAAGAAGAAATTTTGCGATAAGTTAAGTAAAGTAAAGAAAAACTCATAATATACATAAAGGTTAACAAAACGTTGATTTCCTCCCCATCCACAGTTACCAACCCATCCTTAACCCCCTCAGATCACTCGTCTGCGGGTCAAACTGCTTTTAGTAATCAAGCGGTCAAAAATTGGTTAACGTTCCTAGCATCGGGCTTTTTAGTGTCCGTTCCTGTGTTCATTGAAGCCCCTTTAGTGCGTTTTTACCCTGAAATCAGCGTAATCATGACAATAGGATGGTTAGGGTTAGCCTTCTATCTAATGAAGCGACCGAAGACCCATTTATGGGGCGATTTACTGTTCGGGTTTAGTTGGAGTTGGTTAGCGGGTGCCATTTATTGGGGCTGGTTTCGTTGGGAACCTTTAATCCATCTTCCCGTTGAATCCATCGGGGTTCCGGTGGCCTTGTGGTGTCTTTGGCGCAGATGGGGACAAGTGGGAAATTTCTTTTACATCGGTTCCTTATTAGGGACAGCCATCACCGACGCTTACTTTTATGTGACTGGGTTAATTCCTCACTGGCGACAACTGATGCAAGTTGATCCCAGTTTAGCCACCCCTATTTTCCAATCCGCCTTAGAACAGGTGCAAACCCCTTGGGGGATGAGTTGGGCAGTAGTCTTAGCTAATTGTTTATTGGGAATCGGTTTATGGGCGATGCAAAAATCAGATCCCCATTGGTGGGCATTAGGGGGGGCTATATTAAGTACAATCTTAGTGGATAGTCTCTTTTGGTTTGCGGCCTGTTTGGCGTAAATCGGTACAATATTAAGAGACTATCAGCCTTTGATTGTTGTCCTGCTCCCATCCGATTAAACCTCTGTGGATAATCTCGCAAACACACCTCATCTGTTGCTACATACCGCTAAGGGTAAACGCTACTTTCCTTTAGCGGGAAAGAACTATTGGACGATTGGACGAGGAAGGGACAACGATTTTGCCATTGGAGATCATTGTATTTCCCGTAACCATGCTATTTTGCAATCCACAGAAACGGGAGATTTTTTGTTGATTGATTTAGGCAGTCGTAACGGAACCTTTGTTAACGATCGCCGTGTTAGTATTCCTGTGACGCTAAAAAGTGGAGATAAAGTCACCTTTGGCAAGACTGAGGTAGATTTTCATGGGCCAGTACGTAATGAAAACGACATTACCCCTCCAGAGTTTGCTGATCGGGATACGATGGTGTTACACGAACGTCGCTTAACCTCGGTGATGGTGGTGGATATGAGGAATTTTACTACCCTGACGCGACAGTTAGATGAGAAAGTCTTATCCTCTTTGATTGGGAATTGGTTTCGTCAAGCAGGAGAAATTATTCGCAATGCTGGGAGTTGGGTGGATAAATACATTGGGGATGCGGTGATGGCGATCTGGTTTCATGGGGAAAATGAAGTGACCAAAGCTGATGTGATCCAAATTTTCCAAGCGGTGCGGGATCTCAATCAAATGACGAAACAGCTTAGCCAGCAATATCCAGTCCCCTTTGAATTAAAGATTGGTGCAGGAATTAATACGGGGTATTCGATGGTGGGTAATACTGGCAGTGGAGATCACCCCGATTATACTGCCATTGGAGACACGGTTAACGCGGCCTTCCGCCTAGAGTCTGCTACAAAGGAATTAGGGTTAGATGTGGCCATAGGAGAAGAAACCTATCTCTATTCAGTCGAATTAAACAGCATTGAGAAAATAATGTCTCAATATACCCTTAACCTTAAGGGCTATGAGCAACCCACCATTACTTATGGGGTGACCTTTAAAGATTTAGAAAATCTTTTACAGATTAATCAAGTTGAAATATAACATAACTAAGTCAAAACCTTTATAGTTATTTAATGATCTCCCTTGAAAAAATATGTTACCTTCCATAGAGAGCTTTTCATAGGAATTCTCCTAGGAGATTTTATTGTCTAACATTGAAAAACTTTAGATTTCACCAGGATGAGGACTGCTATGGGAAGACAGAAAACTTAAAATGTTACTAATCATACCTAATCACTCAAATAATTCAGATATACTAAGTTAGAATCACATTAAAAAAACCCCTTTAAAAACCCTAACTTACTATTGAAAGCCTAATCTTAGGAATAATGAATAAATATCCTTAGGCAAGCTAATTAATTAGTAAGTCTAATTAATACTATTAATATTTTTTATACCTCTATTATGAAAACAAAATCAATGAGTAGTATTCCTAGATTTAATTGGTCTGCTAATCAGAATCTTCAATCAGAGGTTGTTGTTAAAACAATCAATGCAGTTGAAGAAACCCGTGAAGCCTTACAACTCCTGCAAGCCCGTAAAGTTGTTATCTTAGTCTTAGATCAACTCAGTGTAGATAAAGCACAACGGGTGGTAGATTGGATGGCAGGAGGGGCCTGTGCCATTGATGGGCAAACTTTTTGGATCAGTGAGAAAACATTTATTTTTGTCCCCAATCAAGTTGAGATACAATCTCAACGCTCGGCTCCAACTTCTCCCTCGCCTTGTTTAACCAATTCCTGGCGAGAAATCCCCGATTGAGGTACGAAAATCGAGGGATTTCTCGCCAGGGCATAACCTACTGGACAAAACTAATAGTTTCTTGTAAAATCAACTCCAGCGAGGCAAATAACAGTAATAGACCCGCTTGCTACCAGGGATGACAACCTTCTCCATAGTGCAGTAATGCCGTGAAAGCTCTTATCTACCCCTAAACAATGCAGTTGG
>JAAUYH010195374.1_pt1 | contig 16217 bp, 15 predicted proteins | sample 7278061 | NCBI WGS metagenome assembly JAAUYH01 (sample SAMN14350203, study PRJNA611818) | marine sediment metagenome | isolation source: surface marine sediment (0.6m) | place: French Polynesia: Moorea | collected 2018-08 | reverse complement strand
TCGACGTGGGCTGAAAAGCGTAGTTTTTGCCCGGGCTGAGTAACCCGTAAAACTGTTCACAACACACAAGTGCCAATGACAATGAAGCACTCGCTCTCGCTGCGTAATGTGACGGCTTAACGGCCTGAATTTACAAAGCTAAGAGCGCGGTTGGACCCACCGGGCAACAGAAGCGGATACCGGGGGCTCGGGGCGGGCCTAGCAACAGAACCGCCCCACCTTCATTCTTTAGATCACGAACTCCACGCCCAGCCGCGTCTGGATATTGCGCTTCTCCAGGTCGCCGCCGATCGCCTCGCCGTTTTCGAATGCTTCGAGGTTGGCATTGGTCTCGCGCCGCAGGAACACGGCAATGTCAGCCGCGTGCTCAATCGCGAACGGGAATTCGTGCCACGTGCCAAGGTCGAGCATGACACCTGCCTTGCCGTCGAATGCGAATGCACAAACCGCTTCGATATCAGGCACATTCTTTTCATTTGGCGGTGCGACGACCAAGTGAAACGGCTCGCCATTGACCGGCATGAACACTTGCGTGTGTTTGAAATGCCGTTCCATCCAGATGACGCTCATCGGGCGAGGGCGGGTTCGAGCGACTGAGATCGTCGCTTCCTCGTCCGTGACCATGCCTGGAATGTCCCAGACCGCCACCGCGTCATTGTAGAAATGTGTGCCTCGCCCAGCGCTTTCATTGGGACGGATCAAGCGACCGAACGGCGCGAAATTTTGTTCGTCAGCCGCAATCGGCTCAAGAGTGACTTTCTGCAATGTCATAGTGATGGGCGAACGTTCGGCACGTGCCTTGCGTTCCGCCGATTAGTCAGCCGCTTCAGCTTCTTTAGACGTTCCGCACTCTTTCGCTTCTTGCTCGTAGCGCAGCGCATCCAGGATCTTCGCGCCGCCCAGAAAGACCGCGCCGGCAGTTAGCGAGAAAAGCACCCAACCCATCGTGCCCGGATATTCGACAGTGTAGTGCGCGCCGCGCGTCATCGCGCCCAAGGCCAGCGCGTAGATGATCAGATACGCTTCCCAGCGGTTCTTGATCACAAACAGCCGACCAATCTTGCGCAGCATACCCGTCCTTTCGTTAACACTTCACCTTGCAAACCCCATGCCAGCAACGGTTTTCCGCGGAGCTTGAAGGTTAACGAGCGACCAAGTGTAAACTGCGCCGACGTGGTGTCCAGTGCGTTAACCTAGTTCTGTGAGATCAAGCGCTTCCAGCAGTGCAAAACGGGCCTTGCGTATAACATCGTCCAACCTTTGATGGCCAAGATCGGCCGGATCAATTTGCTCCGGCCATGTTGCCGCAATAACCCCCTCCATCGCATCAGCTTTGGCTTCCGTCAGCAGGAAGCGCGGGTCGACGTTCGCCGGATCGCAAACGACGCGGAGGCGCAAGCAAGCCGGGCCGCCGCCATTCGCCATGCTTTGCCGCACATCGACCGGCACGACTTCGCGGATTGGGCCGTTGCCTGCGAGCATGCCTTCCAGATAGCTCCAGACGCGCGCATTCTCGCGGCATTCCTCTGGCACCACCAGCGCCATCCCGGCGCCTGCCCCGGACGCCGATCCGGGGTCGGGCTGAGTGACAAGCTGAGCGTTGAACAGGTAGCTTGTGATCGCGTCTTCCAGGCTCACCGCGCTTTCGGGAACTTCGACCACTTGGAGAGAGGGGAAGGCCTTGCGCATCGCGTCATAGGCGGCCTGGCGGTCTGCGAACGCCAGCTCATGTGCAAAGATTGTGTCTTCGTTGGCGACTGCTACCACATCGTTGTGAAAGGCGCCTGCTTCGATCGCAACAGGGCTCTGCTCGACGAAGACTGTGCGGGAGGGAGCGAGACCGTGCAGACGTGCAACAGCCCGGCTCGCTTCGATATGCTGGCGGGCAGGAAACTTGCCCGAGCCCCGCTCCGCGAGACTGCGGCCGTAAACGAACACTTCTACACCCGCTTCACCGTGGTCGGAACAGAGCCGCATGTGATTGGCCGCGCCTTCATCGCCGAATGTGTCCGGCACCGGATCGTGCACAGTGAAATGCTCGGTATCCGCGAAGGCCAAGTCGAGCATACGCTTGGTATCCGGCCACTCTTGAGCGCGGTGCACCATCGTCACCAGATTGGCTGGCGTCAGATGACATTTGCCGTCTGCCGTGTCCGGCGCCGGGCTGACAGTCGCCGCATTGGCAGTCCACATGCTGCTGGCAGAATAGGCTGCGGCGAGCAGTGCTGCGTTCTTCTCAGCACCGGGGCCTAGCTGTTTGAGCAATGCGTCATTAGGGCGGGGCAGTGGCAGCAGGAAACCCTGATGTCCAAACCGCGCGAGATTGCCGCGCATCTTGGCGAGGCCTTGCAAAGCCGCAGCGCGCGGATAGCTCGTCTGGCCCTGATGCTTGGCGCTGGCGACATTGCCGAGGCTCAGCCCGGCATAATTGTGGCTGGGGCCGACAATCCCGTCGAAATTGATTTCGACAAGCTTGCTCACCGCGCAACGCTCCATACAGTGTCGCCCACTTTGACATCAAGCAGATCAGCAGCGGCTGAATCGATCGCAATCGAGCCATCCTCCTCGATCCGCCGCGCGCCGTAGCAGGCCCGGAAATCGGACAGCTTGCCGCAAGCGAGGATGGCGCGCTCGCCTTCCTCAAGATCGATGCCAGAAATGTTCAATTCCTTCGCTTCTGCCACGCTCTTCACACTGTCGGTCTGCGCGATCATGGTCGGCCCCCCATCGAAAATGTCGACATAACCTTCATAGCGGAAGCCTTCGTTTTCCAGCATTCGCATCGCCGCGCGGCCAGTCGGATGAGGCACACCGATGACGCTGCGCGCATCGTCGTCAAGCATGGCTATGTAAACCGGGTGCTTGGGCATCAAATCGGCGATAAACTGGTTGCCATTGATCGCATTGAAATAGTCGGCGTCCTGAAAGCTCATGCCGAAGAAACGGCCTGCAACGCCGTCCCAGAAGGGTGAGCCGCCGCGCTCGTCGATAATCCCGCGCAGCTCTGCCAGCACACGATCGGCAAATCGTGCGCGGTGCATGGCGATGAAGAGATAGCGGCTGCGGGCAAGCAGCAACCCAAGGCCTCCGGCACGCTCATTGGGATGGAGGAACAACCCGCCAACTTCGCTTGAACCCTCTAGGTCTGTGACCAGGCTCAGCAGTTCCGCGCGCACCGTGCGGTCCAGCTCTTTCGAGTACTGCGTCAGCGTGTTCAAGCGGTAGGAATAGAATGGCCACTGCTGCCCAACCTGCGTCATCAACTGGCAGGTGCCCCGGATGGCTCCCGTCTGTGCATTTTCCAGCACCAGTACGAATTGCTCGTCGACGAGCTCGTCTTCCTCGTTCGCAAAGGCTGCTTCTGCCCGTTCGAGCTTGCCACCGAGAGCAGCACGGTCAGCTGGCAGGTTAGTGAACCCGCCACCAGTCAGCTTCGCCATCTCGTAGAGTGGTTCAAGATCAGACGCGCGGGCCGCGCGAAGACGGAAACTCAATGCATCTCTCCCTCGGCGATGCGGTGAATGACGAGCGCGGAGAGCCGCGCACGTTCCGCGAGGCTCGGCACTACCAGGAATTCCTGAGGGGAGTGGATCGAGCCCCCACGAACCCCCATCGTATCGACCACCGGCACGCTGCATGCCGCAATATTGTTGCCGTCGCAAACTCCGCCAGTGGATTGCCAGCGGATATCCTCGCCCAGCTCTGCGCCGCAGGATTTGACCAGGTCAAACAGGCGCTGAGCCTGCACATCGACCGGCTTGGGCGGGCGGGTTACCCCGCCATGCAAATGCAGCGATACATCGTGCTCGGCTTCGATCGCCGCGATGGTTTCGAGTAATTGAACCTCGAAGGCATCGGCTGCTTCCGGCGCTTTGGGACGGATGTTAAACCGCAGCACAGCGTGATCGGGCACGACATTGTTGGCGGCTCCGCCTTCGATCTTCGCTGGGTTGATGGAGATGTCTGCCGTTTGCAGTCCTTTCAGCCGGACTGCCAAATCCGCTACGGCAACGATGGCATTGCGGCCATCCTCAGGATTACGACCGGCATGGGCGGATTGGCCTGTGACGATGACGGAGTAATTGCCGCTCCCGCCGCGCGCATGGGCGAGCGTGCCATCTGGCAGAGCGGCTGGTTCATAAGTCAACGCGGCAAGCTTCCCTCGCGCCAACTCCTCGATCAGCGAAGCGCTCGCGAGCGAACCGGTTTCCTCGTCCGAATTGAGCATCACATCATAGCCAAGGGCAGAGGCGTTGGGTGATTGTTCGAAGGCGGCAAGGGCATGGAGAATGACCGCAATCCCGCCTTTCATGTCCGCAACCCCAGGTCCGTTCAGCACGTCATCTTCGAGCCAGGTCTGCTCCTGAAAGGAATGGTCCTTGGGAAAGACGGTATCCATATGTCCGGTTAGCAGAATGCGCCGATTGGCGTGCGGACGCACGCGCAAAACCAAGTGCTGACCATGAGGTTTTTCGAATTCGCTTCCGTCCGCTGCGATCGCCGTAACAGGCGCAGGATCGACCAATTCGACATCGCCGGGCAGGGCGGAGAAAGCATCTGCCAGCACGCGGGCCTGCTCGGCGAGCCCGTCGAGATTGGAAGTGCCGGTGTTGATCGCGCTCCATGCCTGCACCTGAGAAAGCATGGCGCCTTGATCGATATCTGCAAGGAAATCCGGTTTCATTGGCAACCACCACTAGCGGCGCGCGATGGCTTCTCCAAGCACAACCTCCAAAGCCCGTTGCATTTGTATCAATGGTTGGCCATAGGGCGCTTGTCCTCCTCCCCAGGTCAGCTATCGCAGGCATGATTCCCGTCCGGGAAAATTTGGAGTTTGAGGACTTATGACGACCAAGACCGACCGCGCTGGTATCCAGATCGATGCACCGTTGGCGGAGTTTCTCGAGACTGAAGTTCTGACCCCATTGGGCCGGGACGTTGATGCATTCTGGACCGGGTTTGCAAAGCTGCTCGCCGACTTCGCGCCGCGCAATCGTGCGCTGCTGGAGAAACGCGAAGACCTGCAAGCACAGATTGACGCGTGGCATAAGGAGCGGCGCGGCAAGCCGCTCAACCAGAACGAGTATCAGGCTTTCCTTCGCGAGATCGGATATCTGGTTCCAGAGCCTGCGGACTTCCAGATCGGCACGCAGAATGTCGATCCGGAGATCGCGACGATGGCCGGCCCGCAGCTGGTAGTGCCGGTGCTCAACGCGCGTTTCCTGCTTAACGCAGCGAATGCGCGCTGGGGTAGTCTCTACGATGCTTTCTACGGCACCGATGCGCTCGATGCGCCTCCTGCAAGGCCGGGCGGTTACGACGAAGAGCGCGGCGCGGCGGTGATCAAGCGCGGGCGCGAATTCCTCGACCAGGCGGTTCCGCTAGCGGACGGCAGCTGGGCGGACCTCACGGACGCAACGCAAGGAATCGCGCTCAAAGACGAAAGCCAATATGTTGGCCAAACCGAGAAGGGACGTCTGTTTGTAAACAATGGCTTGCACATCGAAGTTGTGTTCGATGGTGAGCATCCGGTGGGCAAAACCGACAAGATCGGCATCGCCGATATCATCTGCGAAAGCGCGCTTACAACAATCTGCGATTGCGAGGATTCGGTCGCGGCGGTCGATGGCGAGGACAAGCTGCTCGCTTACACCAACTGGCTGGGCGTCATTCGCAGCGATCTGGAAGAGAGCTTCGAAAAAGGCGGGGCGACGCTGACCCGCAAGCTGGCGGGCGACAAGACCTACACTGACCGCGATGGGAAGCAGCAGAGCCTGATGGGCCGCAGCTTGCTGTTCGTGCGCAATGTCGGCCATCTGATGACCAACCCGGCGATCACACTCGCGGATGGCGGCGAAGTGCCCGAAGGCATCATGGACGCGGTATTTACATCTGCGATCGGCGCGCTCGATGTCGAAGGCCATGCGAAGTACGGCAACAGCCGCCATGGCAGCATCTACATCGTAAAGCCCAAGATGCATGGGCCCGAAGAATGCGCTTTCACCAATGATCTGTTTAACGCGGTGGAGGACTTGCTGGGCTTGTCGCGTCACACCATCAAGGTCGGCGTGATGGACGAAGAGCGCCGCACGTCTGCGAACCTCGGCGCATGTATCGAGGCCGTGAAGGACCGCATCGTCTTCATCAACACCGGCTTCCTCGACCGGACCGGCGATGAGATCCACACATCGATGCAAGCAGGTCCGATGATCCGCAAGGCAGAGATGAAGACCAGCGAATGGCTGGCGGCATACGAAGCGCGCAATGTCGGCATCGGCCTGCGCCACGGCCTGTCCGGCAAGGCGCAGATCGGCAAGGGCATGTGGGCCGCGCCCGACCTGATGGGGCAGATGATGGTCGAGAAGATCGGCCATCTGCGCGCTGGCGCCAACACCGCATGGGTGCCTTCACCGACCGCGGCGACGCTGCATGCTCTGCACTACCATCAGGAGAATGTGTTCGACCACCAGAAAGGGCTGGGCGATGTGCCGGGGCTCGACAAGCTGCTGAACATTCCATTGGCGCAAGGTACGAACTGGTCGGAAGAGGAACTGACCGAAGAGCTCGACAACAATTGCCAGGGCCTGCTCGGCTATGTCGTGCGCTGGATCGACCAAGGCGTCGGCTGTTCCAAGGTTCCGGACATCAACGATGTTGGTCTGATGGAAGACCGCGCGACCTTGCGGATCAGCTCTCAGCATCTCGCGAACTGGCTCCATCACGGCGTGGTAACGCGCGGGCAGGTTCTCGATTCGCTGAAGCGCATGGCGGCGAAGGTCGATGCGCAGAATGCAGGCGATCCGCTCTACGAGCCGCTGCTGGAAAACCCGGACGGCGCAGCGATGTGCGCGGCGAAAGACCTGATCTTCAAAGGCGTCGAGCAGCCTTCTGGCTATACTGAGCCGCTGCTGCACGCCTGGCGCCTTAAAAAGAAAGGCAGCTGAGCCTCCTCGCGTAACAATATTTCAAGCCAAGTTGACACAATTGACACTGTGTCACCCGGGTTTTTGCGTCTTTTTCCGATGTAAATCAGAGATTTGCGTCGAAAATGCCAAGTTGACACTTCTCCAACACAAAACGCACGTATGCGCGGTTGGGCTTGGGGGTGATCGACGGGTTCAAAGAGCGCTTGCGGTGTAGCGCGCGGCGGAAATGTAGGAAATGTGGCGGGTCTCGGCGAAATGACCATTTATGTAGTCGTCATCCCCGCGAAAGCGGCGACCCGGTTGCGGCATAGCGCTATTCCTCGCTAGGCTCCCGCTTTCGCGGGAATGACGATGGAGGGTGGTTTTGCTCTTGTAGCTCAGAACGACAACTCGTGGCCCGCAACCGGATCGTTCGTCGAAACTAAGACACCGCTCTGGCAACTTCCACAAACTCCTCCACGCTCAGCGTCTCCGCGCGGCGGGTCGGGTCGATGCCGACTTGCTCCAGCGCATCGAGCGCATCGGGCATGGCCTTGAGGCTTTGGCGCAGCATTTTGCGGCGCTGGCCGAAGGCGGCCTTTGTAATTGCCTCGAGCTTGCTTGCCGAAACTCCCTCGGGGGCTTGCGCAGGCTCGACATGGACAATCGCGCTCATCACCTTGGGCGGCGGAGTGAAGGCGCTGCGATGCACCTTCATCGCGAGCTTTGCAGTGGAACGCCACTGCGCCAGGACCGCGAGCCGTCCATAGGCCGAGGTGCCGGGCTTGGCGACAATCCGCTGCGCCACTTCCTGCTGGAACATGAGAGTGAGCGAGCTCCATTGCGGCGGCCAAGCCTGTCCTGAGCCCTGTCGAAGGGTTTCGCCGCCCAGCCAGTCGGTGAACAGCGCGGTCCCGACATTGTAAGGCAGGTTGGCGACCACGGCGAAGGGCTCAGCCCCCATCAATTCGCCATGATCGATCTGCATCGCATCGCCGTCGATCACGCGGAGCTTACCCGGATAGGCATCTGCAAGTTCCGCCAATGCGGGCAAGCAACGCTTGTCCATCTCGATCGCTGTGACGCGTGCGCCTGCAGCCAACAGCGCGCGGGTCAGGCCGCCCGGGCCCGGCCCGATCTCCAGCACGGGTTTGTCCGTCAAATCGCCGGGGATCGCAGCAATTCGCTCCAGCAATTGTGCGTCAAACAGGAAGTTCTGCCCCAGCGCTTTGGAGGCCGACAGCCCATGCTTCGCGATGACTTCGCGAAGGGGGGGGAGGTCAACTTTCATCCGTTCGTCCTGAGCCTGTCGAAGGACGTGCAAAGAAGCACCGCTTGTGTCCTTCGGCGTTGCTCAGGGCATGCTTCGACAAGGTCAGCATGAGCGGTTTTCTTCGGCATCGCGCCTTGCTGCGCATTGACCGGCGAGCCGGATCGCCGCGATCATCGCGCTGGGATCGGCAAGACCTTTGCCCGCAATGTCAAACGCAGTCCCGTGATCGGGGCTTGTGCGAATGATCGGCAGGCCCAAGGTCACGTTCACGCCCTCATCAAACTCAAGCGTTTTCAGCGGGATAAGGGCCTGATCGTGATACATGCAAAGCGCCGCGTGGTAGCGCGCACGCGCTCGCGGCGTGAACAAGGCATCGGCCGGATGCGGACCGGTCGCGTCGATGCCTTCCTCGCGCAATGCCTCGATTGCAGGCGTGATGATGGTCTCTTCCTCCTTGCCAAAGCGCCCGCTTTCGCCCGCATGGGGGTTGAGGCCAGCGACGACAAGGCGAGGGCGCTCGATCCCGAAATCGCGAGTAAGCGCCGCGGCAACGATGCGCGCCTTGTGGCAAATCAGATCGTGGTTGAGCAGCTGCGGCACTTCAGCCAGCGCGCAGTGCACGGTGAGGGGCACTGTGCGAAGGCTGGGCCCGGCGAGCATCATCACGGCATCGCGCGCGGGCAAATCGCAAACAGAGGCCAGAAACTCGGTCTGGCCTGGATAGGTGAAGCCAACTTCTGCCAATTCTGACTTGGAAATCGGCGCAGTGACCAACCCGGTAGCGAGTTCGCTGCGAACGAACTCTGCCGCCTGCGTCAGCGATGCAAGCGCGAGGCGCGCACCATGGGTATCGGGTGTGCCTGGCTCATACGGACAATCCAGTCCCGACAGTACAGGCAACCCGCTGGCAAAGGCGCGCTCTGCCTCTGCAGGGTCCGCAATGGAGATGACGTTCACATCCACTCCGCGCTGCTTCGCGGCTGCGCTCAAGACCTCGGCACCGCCAACAACGAAAAAAGGCGACAGCTTCTCGCGGGCTTGCGCCGCATAGGCGCACACGATGATTTCCGGGCCAATCCCGGCGGGATCACCCAGGGATATCGCGAGCGGGCTCAATTATACTCGATGTAGGCGTCGTTACGCAGGTCGCGCAGGTAACGCTGCGCGCGCTTGTTGATGCGCTCGTCTTCCTTTTGCGCCATCAGCTCTTCAAAGCTTGGGCCGGAATCGACCTGCGGATCGTCGCGACCGCAGAGCATGAGGACGCGGACCCCATCTTCGATGGAGCCAAATGGCGGGGTCGTCTGCCCGATCTGCAAGCGCAGGACCAATGTCTGCAACTGGTCTGGTAACTGACGCACAGCGAGTTGGTCGTTGGTAACGATGTCAGCGCCGAGCGCAGCGACAGCCGCATCAGCGTCGCCGCAACCGCGGATCGCCTGAACGCCGGACGTGAATGCTTCAATGCGTTGGCCGACCTGCTCTTCCGTGACATCTGGAGGAAAGCTAATCGAAATCTGTTTGAGCGAAACGATTGCGTCGCGCGGGTCTGCCATCAGGACCTGTCGCTTGTCGATCAGATAGAGGATGGAAAACCCTCCGGGGATCGGGATAGGTCCGACCAATTGGCCGGGCTGCATTTCCTGCGCGACAGTCGCCAGTTCAACCGGAAGCTGGCCCAGACGGACAAACCCCAGGTCGCCGCCAACGGACGCAGTGGACGCTTCCGAGAATTGCCGGGCGTAGGCCTGGAAGCTCCCGCCTTGCTGAAGCTGCTCCAGAATCTGCTGCATGGTCTGCAGCTTTGTTTCCTGGTTCTCCGTCGTCGCGTTCATGTAGATTTCGCCGAGGCGATACTCTTCTGTGCCGCGCGATTCTTCGAGCCGCTTCATGGTCTCGTTCACTTCTTCTTCCGAGACGTTGACGAACGGCGCGATGTTCCGGCCCAGAATGTTCTGCCAGGCTAGCTCGCCGTGAATCTGGCGCTTGAGGGAAGCGGGTGAGGAACCGATGCTGAGAAGATATTCATCCATCCTCTCGATATCCTGCCCGAAATTTTGGGAGGCCACGCGGGCGTAGGTCTGCTCGATCTGTTCTTGCGCGACAGGAATTTCCTGCGCTTCAGCTTCCTGGATCTGCAGCGTTTCGTCGATCAGGTTGCGCAACACACGCTGGCGCAATTGCAGACGCTCTGCATCGCTAACCTGGTTTCGGTTGGCGGAAAGGACCAGTGCCAGGCGTTGATCCACGTCCGTGCCGGTAATGACATGGCCGTTAACGATCGCAGTTGCAGTGCGCATGTTCGGATCGTCATCGCCGATCACATTCACCTGATCGGGCAATCCCAGAGGGTTGCTTGATGTCGCTTGCTGCGCTGCTGCCGCGACCGGCGCGAGCGCAATGCTGATGGCGGCCAGCGACGAAATGCCAGTCGAAAAACTCTTCAAAATCACGTGTGTATTCCATTTGCGACGCAATTATGCGCCAGATCCCGCGACCTCATTGGCGAAAAGACCCTTAACGCCGCCTGAGTTCTGCCGAGCAGATAGCGGCATTTGCTTCGGCTGCCAACGTTCAGCGCGCTTAATTACCCCGCTTAACGGAAGCCGAGATTGCGCAGCGTGAATGTAAGCTGGAAGGTATCGCCACGCTCTGCATCGCCAGCGGTTACGTAGTCGCGCCGCCAGGTGAAACCGAACTCAAGGCAATCATCGCTGTAGGCGACGCCAAGCCGAGTACGGATCGGTTCAAACCCGTCCGAGCCGAACACAGGGTCCTCGTTGCGGTCCGTCAGGTTGAAAACGCCTGAGCCGAAGACGGACCAGTACCGCGCGAAGGCCAGGCGGCCTGCCGCGCGCAGCTCTTCGCGGTCCTGCAAGTCTTCAAAGTCCTGAATGTCGCGATTGAGACGCAGATAGCCGACTTCGACATAAGTGCGCGTGCTGCCCACGGTCGCGTCAAATTCATTGCGGCGGATCGCGAAGTTGTCCTTGTCGAGCCGGTAGCGATGAGTGAGCTTGACGCGGTCGCGGAAGCGGACCTCTGTCCGACCGACGAAATCGCTCACGCGCTCTGACAAGCCGGTCCCGTCGGGGAGCAGGGTGGGGTCCCTGTCAAAGCGGTAAGACTGGCCAAGCGTCGTCTTGACCCGCCAGCCGGGGCGCTGAAGCTCCCAGTCGAAGCCATAGGTCAGGCGCACACCATCTTCGATCCGGTCATAGCCGGGGAAGCGATTGAGCGCGAAGAGGTTCGAATCTTCAAGATCAATCGCGCGCGCATCTTCATTGGGCACGTCGAGGTTTTTGATGGAAGGGCTCGCGACCAGCTGGACGCGCGGCTTGAACACTTGCGTCCCGCCAAAGGCACGCCCGACAAACGGCCATTCAACATCGATCGCGCCCAGTGCAACGCCGCGCGCCTCCCAGCCCGGATTGCCGCGATAGATCGCTGTCGCGGTGAGTCCATTCTCATCGGAGTGATAGACATCGCCGCGCGCCAGGGCGGTCAGTGTCACAACCTGACCCATGCGGGTGAGACGCTTCAGATCCCATGTCGCGCCTGCGAACGCACGCTGCGTATCCTGGCCTTCATCGCGGTTGATCGCGAGCGTGTTGACCTGCAGCTCTACCTTGCCGCCGAGCAAGGGATCGGGAAGCTTGCGGCGGTAATCCAGCACCGGGAGAGCAAGCGGGACCTGCCCTTGCGGGGATCCCAGCCGCAGCGTCTGCGTCGCCCAACCCGCCAGCGAGAAATAGGACGAGTCGTCTATCCGTTCCAGATTGACCGTCGAGCGCAATCGGTCATCGCGGCTAATGTCATAGCGGCGCAGGAAAGTGCGGTCGCTCGCCAGGCGTACGGAGCCGGTAAAGCTCCAATTGGGATCGAATTGGAAGCGGCCATTCGCAAACAGATATCCCCGCAGATCGCGTTCTGTGGTCGGATTGCCTGTAAAGCTGGATATGCGGCGGCTGTGGGTGGCATAGCCGGTAATCTGATATGCGCCTTTATCTGTAAGATGGCGCCATTCTGCTGACGCCATGGGAGCAGCGTCGCTGTAGACAAATGCGCCGAGGGTCAGATCGCGATTGTCTGCCATGCGCCAATAGTAGCTGCCGCTGACCTCTACCCCGTTCGATTCCGATATCCGAAGGTCGGGCACGAGAAAGCCAGATATCGCGCGTCCGTCGGTCCGCACGGCGAGGCCCGGCAGTGGCAGGATGCGCGCACCGAACAGTTCCAGCACAGCGCCATTGAAGCGCACCCGGTTGTCAGTTGGATCATAAATCACGCGCTTCGCGGTGATGCGCCAGCTCGGGTCCTTGTCGCACCCTTCCGGATCGACCACAGCGCAAGCCGAATAGGCTGCATTGTTGAGGATCACTGTGCCATCTTCACCGCGCTCGCCGGAGCGTGCGGCGAGCCTCCCGCCGGCGCGCAGAGCCAGCAGGAGATCGCTCATCGCGCCTGCTTCAAATCGGTCAGTCAGTTCAACCCGATCGGAATAGAGCTGATTGCCATCTGCATCGACCACGCGGACATTACCGGTCGCGAGGATCAGGCCCGCCTTGCGATCCCAGCGCACTTCGTCAGCGCGAACGGATTGGTCTTCACTGGAGAGAAGAACATTCCCGCTGGCGATGTCCACGTCGTGTTCTGCGTCATAGGCGAGCTCGCGTGCCTCAAAGTCGATTGTCCTTGCATCGTCGGACAGCGCAGGCTCGGAAGCAAGTTCCGCAATTTGCTCGTCAGTCAGAACAGGGATTGGTCGAATGTCAGGTGCTCTCTGACCGAGATGCGCCTGATCCTGTTCGTATTCGAGCGCCGCTTGCTCTTCGGCAGAGAGAGGGCGCTCTTGCGCGGCTGCCGCATGCGCTTGCATTGCAATTGCCATCGCGCACACGCCGAGCAACGCGCGGGATGCACGCATATAGCGCAAGCGAACGGTGGAAGCTTGCATGCGTGTCGGCGCGGGTGGAAGCATGGCTTGCCTATCGCACCGCTCGCGCCTAATCGCAATCGCCATTACCCGGTGCGCGTTTTTCGTCACCAACTGATCCTTTCGCGCTGCACGCACGGCGCACAGATTAAGCGGAGTTCTCATGCAAATCACCTTTGGCGCATCAGCCCCCGATGAATGCGACCTTATTGCTCAAGTCGTGAACCAGGGCGAAACGCCCGTTGGCCTGGAGGGCGCGTTGGTTGAAGGCGCGCAAGCTTCACGGTTCACCGGCAAGCCCGGACAGGTGTTTGAAGGGTTCGCAACGCGCGACGATGTAACGGTACGCCTGGCGCTTGTAGGCATGGGCGAACCGGACGCGAAGAACCGGCACGCCAATCTCGAAAAAGCAGGCGCGTCACTCGCTGCAAAATATTTGCGTTCTGGTGTGAAGAAGATGGCGCTCAACTTGTCTGGCGCAGGGCTCTCAGCTGATCAGGCCGCCGCGGTCCTGTTGGGTCTGCGACTGCGCTGCTGGCGGCATGATGTGTATCGTACCAAGCTGGCCGACGACAAGAAAGCGACGCTTGAAAGCGTCACTGTGACCGCTTCGCCAGAAGGCACGGAAGCGGCGTGGGAAGAGCACGCGGCAATCGCGGAAGGGGCAGAATTTACGCGCATGCTCGTCGCGGAACCTGCCAACAAGGTTTACCCGGTCAGCTTCGTTGAGAAATGCGCTGCGGTGTTTCAAGGCACTGGGGCAGAGCTGACAGTACTCGACGAAGACGTGATGGAGCAGCTTGGCATGGGGGCGCTGTTGGGCGTCGGTCAGGGCTCGCGCCAGCCTTCGCGCTTGCTCGCGATCCGCTGGAATGGCGGCGGCAGCGAAGCCCCGACCGTTTTTGTCGGTAAAGGCGTGACGTTCGACACCGGCGGGATCTCGCTCAAGCCGGGCGCAGGCATGGAAGACATGAAGTGGGATATGGGCGGCGCCGGCGCTGTCGCTGGCGGCATGCTGGCCCTCGTCAAACGCAAGGCCAAGGCCAATGTCGTGGGCGTTGTCGGCCTGGTGGAGAACATGCCGGACGGCAATGCTCAACGCCCTGGCGATGTTGTGACATCGATGAGCGGACAGACCATTGAAGTGATTAACACCGATGCGGAAGGTCGGCTGGTGCTGTGTGATGCATTGCACTGGGCGCAAGAGAAATTCGCGCCTAAGCGGATCATCGACTTCGCCACGCTAACAGGCGCGATGATCATTGCGCTGGGGCATGAACATGGCGGGCTGTTTGCCAATGATGATGATCTTGCCGATGACTTGCTGCAAGCAGGCAAGGATAGCGGTGACAAGCTGTGGCGCATGCCGATTGGCCCGGCTTATGACAAGCTGATCGACTCGCCGATTGCGGACATCAAGAATGTTGGCCCGCGCGGCGCAGGCTCGATCACAGCTGCGCAATTCCTCCACCGATTCATCAAGAACGGCACGGCATGGGCGCATTGCGACATCGCCGGCATGGTCTGGGCCGATAAGCCGGGCGCGACGTGGGACAAGGGGGCGACAGGATATGGCGCGCGGCTGATCGACCGCTTCGTCGCGAACACGCTGGAGGGATAATGACCTCAAGTAGCGCAGCGATAGGTCGATAATAATGCCAAAGATGCGCAAGAAGTCGGAATTGCCGACCAAGACTTGCGCATCCTGCGGCCTGCCCTTCACATGGCGCAAGAAGTGGGCGCGTGACTGGGACAATGTGCGCTATTGCTCTGAGCGGTGTAAGCGCAGCAAGGGAGCTTCAAGCTAAGTTGTGAGGGTGGATTTCTACCAGCTCAGTCGCGATCCGGTCGAACGGGTCACTGTGATGCTCGCGCGGCTGGTGCTGAAATCGGGCAACCGCTTGCTGATCGTCAGCGACAATCCGGGACAGCGTGCTGTTATCAGCCGGGAGCTCTGGAGCGCGGGACCGGAGGAGTTTCTCGCAAATGGAGAAGCGGACGCGGCCGGCGCGGACAGGCAGCCGATCTTGCTGTCGGGCGAAACCCAGGCGGCGAACACGGCGACGATGGTGCTTTTTGCCGACGGTAAATGGCGTGAGGAAGCGACGGGCTTCGACCGTGCCTTCCTGCTGTTTGGCCCCGATGAGACGCAGGCGGCGCGCGAGCTGTGGCGCGGTCTGGATGGTCAGGAAAACACCGAACGCTTTATCCACAAGCAGGATGATAACGGCCGCTGGCAAGCGGGAAGCTGACGGCGCGCATTTGTCTGGGCTTGCCCCCGAACGGCAAGGGCGCTAGGGGGCCGCGCAACTCAATCACTACCCCCGTTTTCGCAAGGAACTTATGCCATGGCGGTTACCCGCACATTCTCGATCATCAAGCCCGATGCCACCAAGCGCAACTTGACCGGCGCTGTCACGAAGATGCTGGAAGAAGCCGGCCTTCGCGTCGTCGCTTCCAAGCGCATCCACATGAGCCGTGAGCAGGCCGAAGGCTTCTACGCGGTGCACAAGGACCGTCCTTTCTTCGGTGAACTGGTGGAATTCATGATGAGCGAACCGGTCGTCGTGCAGGTCCTCGAAGGTGAAGATGCTGTCAAGCGCAACCGCGACATCATGGGTGCGACCAACCCGGCTGAGGCTGACGAAGGCACGATCCGCAAGGAATTCGCGCTGTCGATCGGTGAGAACACTGTCCACGGTTCAGACAGCGACGAGAATGCAAAGATCGAAATCGACTTCTTCTTCAAGCCGGAAGAAATCGTCGGCTAAGCGCCTGCGATGATTTGAATAATCGCGGAGGGCCTGTGGTGGACATCGCCGCGGGCTCTTTGTTTTTTGGCGTTTAGCCCGCGCTCTTGAACTGATCGAGCTGAGCTGCGTGCTCCTTGTGCGCTCCGTTTGCGCTTTTGCGCATTTCAGTCCGCATAGCCGCGAGCGCAGCGTCCGACAGCGGCTTGTCGAGCGCTGCGTAAAGATCGCGCATCTCGCCTTCCCAGTCCGCGCCCAAATGCTCGAAATCGATCATCGCGACGGGGCCGGACCAGTTATCGAGCGCGCGTTCGAGACGTTCCTGCCGCAACGCGATCTTGCGCCGCCATTCC
>JAAUYH010037105.1_pt1 | contig 16223 bp, 15 predicted proteins | sample 7278061 | NCBI WGS metagenome assembly JAAUYH01 (sample SAMN14350203, study PRJNA611818) | marine sediment metagenome | isolation source: surface marine sediment (0.6m) | place: French Polynesia: Moorea | collected 2018-08 | reverse complement strand
CTGCGCTAACAGCGCGTTTAAACGTGCTTCGTTTATCAGCTTGGAAATTTATTTCCAAGCGGTTGATTGGGGTAAATGACATTGGTGCAAGTTGTTAGATAAATCAGACTGAGAAAGGTTTTCAGTACGTTTTAATTCATAACTTGCACTAGAGAAACCGGGTTTCTAAACCAAAAATTAGGATTTTACAGGTAAATATTCTTAAGAAACCCGGTTTCTGACATTGGTGCAAGTTATCATTTTTAACGTACTTGGACTATAGGTTCCTTGAAATTGACTTCAAGGTGGGTTATTGTTGCTCAATGACATTGCTGCAAGTTGGGGTTTTGAATAATGTGTGATGTCAAGTGCGATTTGCTATCATAAACCCATAAAAGCCAAGTTCCATATGATAAACAGGCAAGGGGAAATAAATAATGCAAGCTAATAAAATACCAGAACAAAGATTAATCGAGAAAATACGTCAGCTAGTTCCTGAACAAGTGGTATTACTTGAAAATTTTATAGATTCCTTATGTCAGCAAAATGGAGACTATAACCTCACCTTAGGTGCTACAAAACTTTCTGAATCAGTTCTGCAAAAAATCTGGGACAACCCTGAAGATGCGGAATATGACCAATTATAAATTTGGCGATGTTCTTTTAGTACCCTTTCCCTAAACCCTTGTTTATTCGTAAGTGCGGCATAGCCCTACCTACCCTGATAACTGATAACTGATAACTAATAACTGAAATGACTACTAACTTAATCAAAAATACTGCTGATAATTTATCCAAACTCAATTATTCAATATTAGTTGAAGCCAAAGAAAACGGATATCAAGCAACAGTTTGGGGTTTACCAGATTGTCAGACATTTGCGACAACAAAAGAAGAAGCAATCAATAATTTGCACGAAGTTTTAAATACTCGATTACAAAACGTAGAGATAGTTACTCAAGAAATAGAAATAGAAATGCCGAAAACTGAGCATCCTTGGATGAAATTTGCGGGTAAGTACAAGGATGATCCACAATTTGATGATATGCTGGCAGATATTGAAGCATATCGACGCGAATTAGATGCAGAAATGGAAGAATATTATCGTCAATTGGATGCTGAGGAAGAAGTCAAGTGAAGCTTTGGATACTTGATACGGATACTCTGTCACTTTTTCAAAGATCACATCCATTGGTAAGTCAACGTGTAAATGCGATACCTACAGAACAATTAGCTGTAACAGTTATCACATTTGAAGAACAGATGTATGGGAGATTGAATCGGATTAGAAGAGCTAATTCACAAGAATCATTGGTATTTGCTTATACGCAATTGCGTGAAACATTGGAGGATTTTAAAACTATCAATGTACTGGATTTTACCCAAGAAGCTGCTAATTTTTATTCTCAATTGTTGCGTCAAAAAATTCGTATTGGTACTCAAGATTTACGAATAGCGTCAATTGTCATTTCCAATGATGGAATTTTGGTAACGCGGAATCAGCGAGATTTTTCTCGTGTACCTGGTTTGCAGTTTGAAGATTGGACAACAGAAAATTAATGAAATAGATAACCAACTTCTCAAACTGAAAACTCAAATCAATTCTGCTTCCTCAAAAATCTGTCTTACTGTTAATTCCAATCCCGGCAACAATTCATCTACAATCGGCATATTATCTCTATAAACTTGACTAGAATCCGCAGATAAAAATACTCGAATATTCATCCATTCCGGATCTACAATCCAAACTCGTGACACTCCCGCAGCAAAATAATCCTTTGCTTTCTCTGCAAATTCTTTCATAGTTTGGTCGGGAGAAATAATTTCAATTACCAATTCCGGAGGAACAGGACAAGCTTCGTTTTTGTTCCAGCTTTTGGGTAAGCGTTGATAGGAAATGTAAGTTACATCGGGTAGAGGTGCCCAATTTTTACCCTGACGTTTTAACATAATTGCCCATTCTGCAACAGTTCTACCTTTTCCTTTGCAGTATGTACGTATGAGAAATAACAAAGCTGTTTGCAAAGCGGAATGAAAATATTTTGGAGACACCTTGGGTACTGCATAACCATCTACAAACTCATAGTTTACATCCCCTTCTGGCAATGCTAGAAATTCTTCGAGAGTGAGTTTCTTGGTAATATTTGCTTTAACCATAATAAAGCTGTATAAATAAGACCCTATATTTAATATAGCGATTTTCACTCTTATTGAAATACAAATTTGACTTCACCCCGGAACCAAATCCACCCCTCTCCTTAATAAGGAGAGAACACACACATCTTGCACCTGGATGAAAAACCAGATTTATTGATAATGACTAATAGCGAAAACCTCAATTTTTCTTATAAACCCGGTTTTTTAGTGCAAAATATGAGAGGAAGGAGGTGAGATTGTTGGTGTATTATACTCAACCAATAACCCTATATTTTAAGAGACTATTTATCAAATAAATATAGTAATTTTCGGTTGGGTAGAATACACTTGTGGGATGGGCATCCTTGCCCGTCCTAATTTCATCAATTTCCACTGTATTGTATCCAACTCAAAACCCCTATATTAAAAGTCTGTTGGGAAAAACTGGTTTATTATATCCAGGACTTAGTCATATCTTGCACCATTTTCAGGACTTACGTAAGTGTCACATTTGAAAGTTAATTTTTGGTCTGTAGTCAGTGCTAAGGGATTCAAAACAAGGGTTAAAACTCTTACTAAAAACAGTATCAATATGCCAGTTGCATAAGTCCTAATATCCTTTAAACACCTACAATAATCGTCCACATACTCGCTGCTAATCCAATAATTCCCAAATGCTGCCAAAACAACATTCTTAGTGGCTGACGAGCAATTTTTTGAGTTAAAACAATACTAAAGAAAACTGCAAAAATTAGGGTTGTACCTTGCAAAAATTCAATTACAGCCGGATGTGTTACTAATATTGGTAATTGCTCACCATTTAACCCAAATGTGGCGAAAGTAATGGGTAAAATTCTTCCTCCCTCTTGTAAACCCAAACGCAAATAATGGGCTAAACTACCTCCCAAAACTAACGGTAAATAACCATAAGCTAGTTCTATAAATTTGCGGGTTTTCTGTTGCCAATGACTCAACCGCATTAATCCATAGACTAAAAAAGGAACTAGCACAGGAATAATTAAAGCTAACAGCGATAATCCCAAATGTTGCCAAAAATTCGTTAAATCTATATTTAATCCTAACCAAGTTTGCAATTCTGGTAAACGATGAAGATATACTCCACCCAAAAGTAATAATAACAACGCCACTTCATAACTGCGGGGGACATGAGTTGTCCATAACTCAATGCCAGGAGGACGTAAATTTAGCTCTACAGAACGGTGGGGACAAGCTTTCAAACAAGTCATGCACAATACACAATCTCTGTTATCTGTTAATTGTGCGGGGTGAGAATATAAAGGACAACCATCTGTTTCCATTCCTTCCCCTTTTTCTGGTCCTCCCTTATAACATTGATAGGTGCTACAACTAGCGGAACATATACCTTGTTGTGCACGGAGTTCCGTCATTGCTAACTTGGCAAATAACCCATTCATTCCTCCAATGGGACAAAGATAACGACACCAAAATCGTCTCTCAAAAATAGCAGAGAAAATCATTGCCCCTGCGGTAATTAATAACAGCAAACAAGCTGAAAGATAAGCTGTATTTTCTAAATTCCAGAGTTCTTCCCACAGAAAAATTAAAGTAAATAACCCAAACAGAAACCATCCACCCCATTTTTCAGCCTTCTGTCTTTCCCATTTTTTCAGTTTCCGAGGAAACAACCATAATGATATTTTCTGGGTAATTTCACCATAAATCATAAACGGGCAAACCGCACACCAAATTCTCCCCAAAAATGGGAATAGGAACAAGAACAGAGTCCACCACCAAGCCCAAAACAGATTTAAGCCAAAATTGCGATCGCGGGTTTGGGGTCCAATAAATAATACAGCCACCAGAAAAGCAAAGGCAACGACGGTAAAGCCATAATTAAGACGGTCAGTCCACCACGGACTACGTAAAAAACGCCGTAATTGGGGGTAAACATTTAACAGGTTGACTCGAAATCGTTTTTTCTTGGTTTCCACAGCCCAAAAGATTTCTTCTGTTAATTCCTTTGCATCTCCAGCTTGGACAATTGCCCTTTCTACCAAGTTTTTCAACTCTTTCAAATTCCCTGGAAAATCATAGGACTGTAAGCGACGAATGGCTTCTGGGGTAACTTTGGGTTTAGGAATACCACGGGCACGGGTGTAAAGGCTGATGTAATATTCTACATATGCTTGGATATCTTCCTTGCGTACCCGTACAGGTGGCGCTTTAATGGTGCGACCTACGCAATGTTCAATATGAGAAAGGGTCTTTTCTGCCACAATTAAGATGCGGGTATTACTGACACGTTCTAGAGAATCATTTTCTGTCTCCCGACTTACGGGTTTATAACTACCAGTTTGTAGTAATTGCACCAACTGCGGCACCAATTCCGGGGGAGTTTCTTGGATATTGTTTAATACCAGAGTTCCTTCACCTAAGTATTCCAAGAGTCCAGGTTTTCCACCTACACGTCCGAATAAATCGGCACCACTAGTCTGAAGAATACCGCAATTGACTTTAATAATTGGTTGTCGGCGTTGGGGGGAACTAAAATGAATTAAGGCGGCGATATTGTCCTTTTCTAACCCCGGTTCCCCAAAAATCAACACCGATTTGCGGTCACTCGCTGCTTGACGAATTTGTTCCCGTAACCGCACCGCGTAGCGACTGCTACCCACAACTCCCCGTTGTGCCTTGGTGACTAAATAAGGACGTAACTCTAAAGTGCGTTTTTGTTCGTAAGTAAGAGCCGATACTAACTCTGTTAATTCTTGTACCAGTAACCGAGAAAAAGCCTGAACAATTTCCGGGTATTGGCTGATTAATTCTCGGAATTTAGCTGCACTAACCACCAAAAACCGACATTCTGTTATGGTATTAATAGTACACTGGGCAACTTCTCCTAACAGCAATTCCTGCAAATGAATCACCGCACCCGGTAGAAATCCCCGAAATAAGCCTGGTTTATCTTCAGAACAGCTTTCAGTTTCAATTTGACCCTGTTGCAAAATGTAAAGGGCTTCCACAGGATTACCCTCTGCTACCAAACGGGTTTGTGCGGGTACTACTTTTTCCTCCACAGTTTGAGCGAACGCTTTTATGGGTTCTGCGGCGATAATTCCTAAAGCGGTGCGTTCCTCTAGCCAGATGGCGATGTCTTGTGATGTCATCCAGGATTTCCCCCCTCAGCACTGCTGTATAAAGAAATTATCCCTGAAATCAACATCAAAATACCTACGTAATGAGTTTTGCGGATTTACCGAATCTGTGGGTTCCTTTAGCCCTGTTAGGTTTAATTATCCTTGCGGCTGTATTTTTTAGTCGCAGCGGATAATTAGGGGTTGGAGGTTAGGGGTTGGGGGTTGGGAGTTAGTTCTCTCCCCCCTCTCCCCCCTCTCCTCCCTCTCCTCCCTCTCCTCCCTCTCCTCCCTCTCCTCCCTCTCCCCAATGGGTGCTAATGACTAAATAACTAACGAATAATAACTAATTCCTCCCCTTGAAGGGTACAATAAATGCCGATTGTCTTCCAAAAGTTGAAAGCTTCATGATCTCCAGTAACGACTTTCGACCCGGTGTTTCCATTGAATTAGATGGGTCTGTATGGCGGGTAGTGGAATTCCTCCACGTTAAACCAGGAAAAGGTGCTGCATTTGTGCGCACAAAGCTCAAAAATGTCCAGACAGGAAGTGTTGTAGAAAGAACGTTCCGAGCTGGGGAGACAGTTCCCCAGGCGAATCTGGAAAAATCCGTAATGCAGCATACCTATAAAGATGGAGAAGACTTCGTCTTTATGGATATGGAAACCTACGAGGAAAGCAGATTAACTCCACAGCAAATTGGCGATCGCGTCAAGTACCTCAAAGAAGGTATGGAAGCAAACGTTATCCGCTGGAATGACCAAGTACTGGAAGTAGAATTGCCTAACTCGGTAGTTCTGGAAATTGTCCAAACAGATCCAGGTGTTAAAGGTGACACTGCCACTGGTGGTTCTAAACCAGCGATTGTGGAAACTGGCGCAACTGTAATGGTTCCTTTGTTTATTTCCCAAGGAGAACGCATTAAAATCGATACCCGTAACGATACATATCTGGGCAGGGAATAATTTGGGGTGCCAGGAAATACTTTCTCCTAAATTCTATTCCTTATGGGGGTAATTTTTCCTGCCCCGCCTTATTTTTATTGATAGATAAGTGTATTGAGTAGCTGATTGCATGAGGTTATAACAACTGTGTCATTGGACTTTGCTGAAATCCGCCAATTACTGGCAACTATTGCCCAAACAGATATTACAGAAGTAACTCTCAAAAGTGACGAGTTTGAGATTACGGTTCGTAAGTCAGGAATTGTTAACAATCAAATTTCCTTGGTAGAATCGAAAGCCCCCTCACCCCAGGTTGTACCTACAGCCCCAACGGATCTGGGAACTACTCCCGTCATAGATACCACTACAGCTGCTCAGCAGCCATCAGCACCCCCAGGAAAGGAACAAAAAGGGGTAGAGGTAACTTCTCCCATGGTGGGCACCTTTTATCGCGCTCCTGCCCCCGGTGAGGTGGCTTTTGTGGAAGTCGGCGATCGCGTCCGTAGTGGTCAAACGGTTTGTATCATCGAAGCTATGAAGCTGATGAATGAAATCGAAGCCGAAGTATCAGGACAAGTCATTGAAATTCTTGTCCAAAATGGCGAACCTGTAGAATATGGTCAAGCTTTGATGAGAATAAACCCCGATTAAGTATTAATCTATATAACTAATGCCTAATTGTTCAATTTTTTAGTTCTTCCTGGTCAATCCTGATGAAACAAACGTTGCCTGTACCGCCAGAAGTCGTGCAACAAGTAGCTGAATACTTCAGCCTCTTAAGTGAACCGATGCGCCTGCGATTGTTGCATTTACTACGAGATGGAGAAAAATGCGTACAAGAGTTGGTAGAGGCAACACATACTTCTCAGGCGAATGTTTCTAAACACCTGAAAGTAATGTGGCAAGCAGGGATTCTCAGCCGCCGCAGTGAAGGAACCTCTGCTTACTACCGAGTAGAAGATGAAATGATTTTTGAGTTATGCAGTCGAGTATGCGATCGCCTCGCATCCAGGTTAGAACAACAGGCTCGTAATTTCCGGATATTGAACCGTAAGAACTAATTGATTAATCATTAGTCATTAGTCATTTGTCATTTTTAATGCGTAAGCATTTTACCAATTACCAATTACCAATTACCAATTACCAATTATTTGGTCAAATATAATCAAAGCTTATCGATTAATAAGTTTTATTCTATAATTCAAATAATTTCTACTTTTTTGTCGAATTTTTCTGGAAAAATTATTGACGTAATTGCGTTATTTGATGGTATAGTAGAAAAAACTAGTTTTGGGACACCCCTGAGCATTACTCAGCCAAAACAGCTACAAGCCTCATTTTTTCGTAGCACCTAACCTATAAATCAATTTTTCATAACATCAAAAAAGACCAATTTTCAATCCCCCAGATTGCCTCTTAAATAGGTGCACTTGACAAAACCAAGATAATGTGGTATGGCTTATTTCCTGGCACCTAAAACCCTACCCCTATTTTCAAGCTAGACCGCTAGGGTGCATTTTGTCCCCACAACAACGGTATAAAAATAACTCTTACCTATTCCCTATTCCCCGTTCCCTATTCCCTATTTTCAAGCTAGGGTGTGTTAGCAACATTTGTTCTAACTAACAACTTGCACCATTCTCAAGAAGAGCCAGAGATCCCTATGTTCTGGTTACCAGCGTCACGCTGGTAACTAGGGTTTGGAGGCTCTGCCTCCTGGTTATCCTTTTTGGAAGTGCAAGTTGTTAGTTCTAACGCACCAGTATTGTGCAGATTACAGTTGAAATTCTTCGTTAAAGCTTTTACGAGTTAATGGTTGTTCTAATTCCAAGCCTTCTCCACCCAACACATCTAATTCTTCACCATTCACCTCAATATACACTTTGGCATTTGGGTCTAAAGTTGTGGCGGTGTAAATAACTTGTCCCAGACGACCCATCATAGAAGCAGTACCACCTCCAGAGGTAAATTCCTCAGACAAGTTAACATGGATGCCATCACTTTCTTTCTTTACACCCAGCAACTTAGTACCTTGGGGAATAGTGGTAGAACCAGTTCCTTCGGTGGGTCCTGCTAATAACCTTTCAAAAGCCGTTGTTAAGACTTTGTTCGGTTCATCCGTAGCTGCCATTTTCAATGACTGGGGAACTAACTCTAATCCAGTACCAGTATCTGTTAGCCAATAAATGCTAGGACTTTCTTCCTGAGTTATTTGGGATGGCACTTGTGTAGTTTTTGATGGGGTTTCGGGACTAGGAACTTGAGTGGAGTTCCAAGCATACCACCCTGCACCACCACCAACCAGCAACACTGCTGCTGCGACTGCTGCGATCGCACCATTGGAAATTCGGTTTGTTCTTTGTTCGTTCATATAAAAAAATTCCTAAGGTTTGAGATAACTTTGTGTGAGGAGAAACCTACTTGACGACGAGACTGACGAACGGGGGGTTTCCAAAAGTCGAGAAGATGGCTGGATTCTGAAAAAGGCGGCAATTAAGAGTGTTTGTGCTTTCATCTCCCATTTTAGAATTCGTACTTGTAGTCCGTCACCTTGCAAATTATCTAAATCTAATCGTTGATTAAAATTGTTTACAAATTGATTGACAAATTGAGATGGAGCCTGTTCCCCATTTACCGCTACTATAGGGTTAATTAGTTGAATTTTTCTGCCAGCAGAGATACTCACTGCCGATTCTACCTTAATTAGCAGAGGTTTGTCTTCTGCTTTCTCCTGTAATTCTACCTGAAACAACAGACGGTTTCCAGTTAAAAAATTTACTTTTGGATTAGTAAAAATATATCCGGAGTTAGATGATTTTTTGTGAAAATTTATAGATTTACCGCTTAGTTGTTCTAACCATGAGCTGAATTGGGGCGATCGCAAAAATTTATTAATATCCTGCTGGGTGAGAATCAACTTTAAGCCTCCCTGTATTGGTTGTTGTACTTGGGGACGCTTTTTGTTGAAGATAAAAGGCTCTAATTCAATTCTATCGGTTTCTAGTTCTAAAAGAGCAATATTAATATCTTGTTTCTTTAATTTTAGTGAACGTCCGGCAATTCTGATTTTATCAATTTTTCCCTGTAGCAATTGGTGAGTGGGTGCATTGTCAACTCTGACTTCTAGTTCTTCTACGGTGTCAAATTGGGAACGGATGGTTTTTTCAGCTGTGCGATCGATGATTAATCCTGCTGGGGAGATTATACCTAAAAGTCCGGATAAGAGTATGGTGAGAAATTCCATTGTATATTTTAAATTTTAGATTTTATATTTTGGATTATATTTTGTATTTTTGGGAATCTATACTATCTGAGTTTAAGCACAGTCATATCACATAAATTCTTAACCATTGAGTATCTCATGAGAAAGATATCAGAAAAGGATTTGGCGAACATCTTTGTTATCTGCGGAGTGTTCGTGAACTATCCCAACAAGACTTAGCACGCTTGTGCAACTTGGATAGAAAATTTGAGATCAAACTCTGGGTTTGTTTGACAAATCATAACGTATTCGTTCACGGGTTTCCATCAATAACCTACCCAACATATTCACTCCTGTTCCATCCCCACCATCTCCCCAATACCTGTCATTATTAGTATGTTCAACCAGCTTTGCATTACCTGTTGCTAGTAGCTTTTCTGTTAAATCAGGATGTTGAGTAAATTTTGCATATAGTGCTTCTCCCATGACATTATCTTTCGCAACTTCCCAATCTTTACGTAGGGGTCTGCAACGATCACGTCCTATTTTAGCTGCTTCTCTAGCTGTTGGTGCTTGTCGAACTTCTTCTTCATGAGGAGTATCAACAAATTTCTGAGCTTGAAAATAATGTTCTGAGGTAGACCAAATTTTACCTTTTAAATAAATGGCGTATGGTGCAAAGTTCGAGAAAAATCCATAGGGTTTATTGAGGTGATAAAACTTGATTATCTCGTTGACAACCTCGATTACAATTCCACCAAATCTAGCTTCATCAGCCCAACATTCAACTCCTTCAATATAGCAAGTATGGCTTTGATATTCCTCTTGATTGTCAGCAAAAACTGCTTTGAAACCACCGCTAAATGAAACATTATAGAAGCTCAATTTTCTTCCATGTAAATCGCAAGCCTTACTATAACAGGCTTGACAAACTGCACGGGGATATCTTTCCCAATGAGGAGATGGCTTGGCACAAATTGGACAGGGATGGTATTTGCTAAAAGTCATGATTTCAATTTCACTATAGATCAGATTTTCAAACTGTTTTATTATAGCAATTTCAATTTTTAATTCTGCTAGTAAGAAAAATTGTGAGCCATCCACACAAGAAATGCAGGCTGTAAAGGATAATCCGTAAGGTCAATTGTCACGGTTTGACCTTCTAATTTCAAAAAACGTCATAAAATCCCGCTAGTAACAACTCCATAAATTGTAGAAATAGGTTGATTTTTTTGTTCATTGAATCTTTGTGCAGCTATTATTTTGGCAATGCACTGTCCAATTCCTGGTGTTAAATCAGCTTTTTTCGCTTCAACTAAAACTATAACGGGTGCTTCAATTGTTAAAAGTTCGGGAGAATGGCTAATTATAAAATCACAGATACCATTTAAACCTATGCTTTCATCAACTGTAAATTATTCACCAGAAAATAAGCTAATTTCTTCACCAAGAATACGTCTAATTTCTAATAATACAGGGACAATAATTAACTCCGAACGTTCTTTTTAACTTCCTGCGGCTGCCAAAGTTAGACTTAAATTTAGATAATCAATCAGAGTATTAGAAGGAGTAATTGGTTCTAATTGGGGAATAAATCTGAGTCCTTCAACTGTTTTGATGCCAAATGTATCTTTGATTTGACTGATAGTATTAAACTGGCTGTAAGGCATGTTTTTACATTGTTTTTTATAAGTTATAAAAATTAAGTGATTATAGAACAGATATCTTGCCTCTTTGGGATTCAATTTTCAGATAATAATTTTCTTGTGGAACAGGCATCTTGCTTGTTTTGGATTCAATTTTCAGATAATAATTTTCTTGTGGAACAGGCATCTTGCCTGTTTTGGATTACTATTGTTGCTAGTTTTAGATGGCACTTTTTACCTTTTATGGGCGGGCAAGGATGCCCACCCCACAAGAAAAAATAATCAATTTCAGATTAATTTCTATTCCATTTCAGTGTTTTTCCTATTTTATCAAAAATACGTATAACAACGGTACTCCAAAAACAAAAACTATAGTTATACACATAGTATAAACAGATTAATTTTTAAGCATGAAAATAGTAAAGTCCATTATTTACGGTATCACTTCCAGTATTATGTGTTTGGCTTTTGGTGGAATATTAAGGGATACAGTTAAAACAGAATGAATAGTATAATTTTGACTTTTTAGGGGCAGGCAAGGATGCCTACCCCACAAGATAAATTAATAATAGCATTGACACAAAATTAGGAAATAATAAAATTATATATCGGTTATAAATGCAAGAACCAAAGTTTAAAATTACCCAGCGAAATCTACCTCACTGGGAGTTGGATGGTGCAACTTATTTTATTACTTTTAATACCTGGGAAAAATTAGAGTTAACAACAGAAGCTAGACAAGTTGTATTGAATGTTTGTCAGTTCTTTAATAATCAAAGATATAAAATATTTGCCATCGTTATTATGCCAGACCATGTGCATATGTTAATTCAGCCTTGGCTCAAGTTAGAAAATGAATATTGGTCGCTGACTAGTATTATGCATAGCATTAAGGGTTATAGCGCCAAAAAAATTACAAAAGTCATGAAACATATCGGTGCTGTCTGGCAAGATGAACGCTATGACCGGATTATCAGAAATGAAGAAGAATTTTATAGATATTGGGAATACATTAGACAAAATCCAGTGAAAGCACAACTTACAAATACTCCAGAAGAATATCCCTTTTTCTGGCAAATATCAGAATCAAATTAATATTTATATTTTTATATCTTGTGGGGTAGACATCCTTGCCAGCCCAACAAACATAATAGATTATATTTATCTTCTGGGGTAGACATCCTTGCCAGCCCAACAAACATAATAGATTATATTTATCTTCTGGGGTAGACATCCTTGCCAGCCCAACAAACATAATAATATTTATCTTGTGGGGTGGGCATCCTTGCCCGCCCAAAAAATATGATAGATTATATTTAATTGTGGGGTGGGCATCCTTGCCCGTCCCCTTATTTCCTAACCCTTCAATTCCTCCTCAACCCACTGTTTCAAAGTATCTACAACTTCCTCAATTGCCAGTTCACAAGCTTTTTTACTCGCCCTTTTCACCACCTCAACTTTCCCATTTGCCAAGGCTTTACCGGTGACAATCCTGTAAGGAATTCCCAGTAAATCCGCATCTTTAAATTTAACTCCTGCCCGTTCATTCCGGTCATCAAGTAAAGTTTCAATTCCCGCTTTATTCAATTCTCCATACAATTTTTCCGCTGCTTCCACCTGTTTGGTATCATTGACATTAGGAACTGTGACAATAGCGTGGTAAGGTGCGATCGCTACAGGCCAGATTATCCCATCTTTATCGTAAGATTGTTCTACAGCAGCCTGTGCCAGTCGGGAAACCCCCACACCATAGCAACCCATCACCAGCGGTTTTTCTTCCCCTTGTTCGTTGGTATAAGTTGCACCCATGGCTTGGGAATATTTAGTTCCCAGTTGGAAAATATGCCCTGCTTCAATTCCTCTGGCATTTTGGATAGTTTGCTTAGGGTCGTGAACAGCGCGATCGCCTGGTCTAGCTTTACGTATATCTACTACATTTTCAGGTAGTTTAAACTGTTCACCCCAATTTGCCCCAAGGACGTGGTAACCAGACTCATTTGCACCCGTGACAAAGTTCTTTAAATCCACAGCTGTTTTATCTACCAAACGCAGAAATTTGGGATTTACTTGTTTTTTAGCATCAATGTATTCATCACTCAAATCTGGGGCAATATAACCCAAAGGCAAGGATTTTGCTGTCCAATTTGACTGGGATTCTGCATTGGGGACTGTTAATGCTAAAATAGTCTGAGCACCGTACTGGGAAGCTAATCTTGTTAATTCGTTCTGCAATTTAACCTCATTAACTTCTTGATCGCCACGAATGTTTATCAGTACTAATACGGTCGTTCCGTTATCATAAATTACTTCATACAGGACATTTTTCACCACCGAAGTAGGAGAACATTTAAGGAACTTACACAGTTTCTCGATGGTTTCAGTTCCGGGAGTTTCCCGTTTTTCGTAGCTTGTAAAGGGTGATGTTTCCGCATCTACGGGTAAGGAAACAGCTTTTTCCACGTTAGCAGCATACTTCCCATCTTCCGTGTAGAGAACCTCATCTTCTCCCGCTTCCGCTAATACCATAAACTCAGTGGAACCGGAACCACCAATAGCACCAGAATCAGCTTCCACAGCCCGAAATTTTAAACCACAACGTCGCAGCATATTACTATAGGCGACATACATATCATCATAGGTTTTTTTCAGGCTTTCGCTGTCCGCGTGGAAAGAATAACCATCCTTCATGATAAATTCCCGTCCTCGCATCAATCCAAACCGGGGACGAATTTCATCCCGGAATTTGCTTTGTAGTTGATACAGGTGTAAAGGTAACTGACGGTAGGAACGAATCATATCCCGCGCTACATAGGTAATTACCTCCTCATGGGTGGGACCTAATGCTACCTGTTGTTCCCGACGGTCTGTGAAGGCAAACATAATACCCTCAGCCTTAGTATAAGTATCCCATCTTCCCGACTCCTTCCACAAGTCAGCGGGTTGTAATTGGGGTAAGAGACATTCCTGTGCCCCAGTAGCGTTCATTTCTTCCCGGACAATTTGGGATACCTTTTGCAACACTCGCCACATCAGGGGTAAGTAAGCGTAAATACCTGCACCGATGCGACGAATATAACCAGCACGGATAAGTAATTTATGACTGGGAATTTCCGCATCCGCAGGATCATCCCGGAGAGTAACCAATAACATTTGTGACAGTCGCATCGTTGTCCCCTTTTTGATTTTTCTAATTTCTATCTCAGTTACAGTCTAAGAATTCACCTAAAAGCTGAAGTATAAAGGATAGAGTATCAATATTTTTTCATCCTTTATCCCTGATTCATATCTTGTAAGTCTCAACAAGAATCAAAAAAACCAGGTTTCTCAAGGAAAAATTCAGGTTTTGAGGGTGAATTATTCTCAAAAAATCTGGTTTTTCCCCTAGGATTAGCCATTACCAATTACCCATTACCCATTACCAATTTTTCAGGAGAAGATTACCTTGCGCGATGTAATGAATCAAGCACACCCACCCTTAGAATTTATCAAGCCAGCATTTAACCCTTGGTTTTTAAGAGTTTTTCAAGCAGCACTTCCCACTTGGATACACACCCAAACAGCAATTAACCAAATTGAAGCAGACAACATAGAGATTTTAGTGGATCTCTATCGCCAATTTCAGCAAGGTAAAATTCGCTTTATGCTGGCGTTTCGTCATCCCCAGGTAGACGATCCCCTTTGTCTTAGCTATTTGTTTTCCCATCTCGTGCCTAAGGTAGCACGACAGGAGAGTATAGCACTCAAATTGCCGATTCACGCTCATTTTATTTATGATCGCGGTATTCCTCTGTGGGCTGGTTCCTATGTGGGCTGGATTGCTGCACAATTGGCTGCAACTCCTATCCAACGAGGAAAAGCAGATTGGACTGGTTTGCGATCAGCACGGGATTTGTTTGCAAATGGACGTTTTCCCATGGCTGCTGCACCAGAAGGTGCTACCAATGGTCTTTCAGAGATTGTTAACCCCCTAGAACCCGGAATTGCCCAATTGGGCTTTTGGTGTGCAGAAGACTTGCATAAAGCTGGAAGGGATGAGCAGGTTTTAATTCTACCAGTTGGGATTGAATATAGTTACATCACACCTCCTTGGGAGGCGATCGCTAAGTTATTAAGGGATTTGGAAACCGCTAGTGGTTTACCTGTGAAGTCTAATGGTAATTCTTTAGTTCCCAGTTTTGACAGTCTTTACCCCAGGTTATTAGGGCTATCAGAAAGATTACTATTCTTAATGGAAGATTTTTATACTCGTTTTTATCATCAACAAGTTCCAGATATAGAAACTATTAAAGAAAGTTGTACAGATATAAATGAAGAAATTGCAACTCGTTTACAAATAATGTTAAATGTAGTTTTACAAGTAGCAGAAAAGTATTTTGATTTAACAGCTAAAGGGAATTTAAATGACCGTTGTCGTCGGGTAGAACAAGCAGCTTGGAATTATATATTTAGAGAAGATTTTAAGGATTTAAATTCATTATCTCCCGTAGAAAAAGCTTTAGGAGATAGAGTTGCAGAGGAAGCAAATTTACGCCTGTGGCACATGCGATTAGTAGAAACTTTTGCTGCGGTTACAGGTACATATGTAAAGGAAAAACCCACTCCCGAAAGGTTTGCGGAGACTACCTTAATTATTTGGGATATGGTAACTCGCATTAAAGGTGGTAATCCCTTCAAACGTCCCCAATTAGGTAAGCAAAAGGCGAAAATTACTATTGGTAAACCGTTATCGGTTTCCGAACGTTATTCGGTTTATAGTGCTTCCCGTCGCGGTGCGAGACAAGCAGTAGTAGAGTTGACAAATGATTTGCAAAAAGTGATGGAGGGATTGATTGTAATGTGAAGGTATATAATATGCAACTTCATTGTAAATTGATATAAGATTTAACTTTTACTTGGACGTGCATGACTTGCAGTTTTTGTCTTTAACCTAATAATTAACCTTAAAATCAATAATGCTCTGGATCAATTAAGTCAGGGATTAAACACATCACCTTAAAACTCCCATTTTGCCCTGAAATAAATTGCGGGCTAATAGACGAAGTACGTTCAAACTAACAACTTGCACCATTCTCAATTAAGTATCCTAACCACCTAGGAATAAATTCCCAGGAACCTATAAACAAAGTCTGATAAATCAGACTGGGCAAAGTTTTCAGTACGTTTTAACGTACTTGGTGTATTGGTTCCTTGAAATTGATTT
>JAAUYH010006408.1_pt1 | contig 16223 bp, 10 predicted proteins | sample 7278061 | NCBI WGS metagenome assembly JAAUYH01 (sample SAMN14350203, study PRJNA611818) | marine sediment metagenome | isolation source: surface marine sediment (0.6m) | place: French Polynesia: Moorea | collected 2018-08 | reverse complement strand
ATGACATCAGCTGAACATCGGCGATGCGTTTGTAGGTCGATCATAAATACTCGACAAGTTATTTTATTATCAATATACGCTCAAACGTGAATCAGTTTTCTAGAAAACACTGATTCTAGAAAAGTACTTCGAGGCCGAATAACCAGCGATAAACTCTAGCCCTGTCGATTAGAGAACTAATTGAAAATATAGGTTAGCTTAATCTAGGGTCAAGACAAGCACCAATCTGCAGAGTATGAACTGAAAGATAACTGAATCAATTTAGCTAAACAGGGGATGAAGTAAGCTGAAAGCAAGGATAATTCTAGAAAAATAAGGCACCCTACAAGCTTTTCTAGATTTTGCTGTTTGAATACTGCACTTTGGAATGCAGAACAATTATTTGCCTAGATCGTATTATGAATGGAGTATCAATGCATATTTTCACCGTTATTAGAAGGAAACGGTGACTTAAAGCAATTAAGATGCTCGATTTGAAACATTGGATTAAGAAAAGGTCTTTTGCACTTACTACCAGAAGAAATACCCGACAAAGTTTTGTTGGCTAGAATGTCAGTGTTCATACAGTTGCATCCGAAACCCGAGTCTTTCAGGAAATCTAAAATATTTTAAAACTGTTTTCCGCCATACATATTGTTGACCATTAATTAGATGTGTCCTTCTAGAAACTCGAATTTTATTCTAAAATTATTTTTCTAACATCCATGGGATTCTAGAATAATAAGTTACAAATAGGTGTCCAATAAGAGGTAAATTCCTCACAATTTTTACAGGGGAAAAAGAAAGATTTTGAACAAGTTCTTCATTAAATCACATTATGTTTCCACAACTTTATGTGCTCTTTTTTTTCAAAAGCTCTTAGTCACCTAAAATCCTTCCTTTTCTCTTTGCTTGCAGCGCTAATCAGATAAAAGACGTAATAAATTATAAAATTTCTTAACTGAAATTCGGATTGCGTTCTTGTTTAAATCAACCTCTGACCAACCAGTTTAAGATGGCACTGCAAATCTATAGCTGCTAGAGATATGACTGAACCACCCGCATCAAAGCTCTGTTGATTTCATCAAAATCTTCTAGAATGCATTTATAACAAAAAGAGACGAATAAGTTGTTCAGTACAAAGTGCCAAGGCTTATTTTATTGAATCAAATGGCTCTTGCATAGGTTAGCTTGAAGAATATGCAAGTATATTCAGCTCATAACATGCTTCATTTACTCGTTTGTTTAGGATTTCAAATCATTATTCTCTATAATTCGATATAGGATATACTCTGTCTGGATTGTTCTGCCTCATTATTCTTGTCAGCGAAATTTAGCCATTGACTTTGTATGCCTTCCTGTTCAGATTATCGCTACAATTGATTACGGTGCGACACTATTAATAATTTGGAAATAGGTCATGTACCCGCGAGTCGATATTTGATATAGCATTATTCAACTCTATTTGTTTGCCTCCTTATATTTGGGGAAATCATGTTCACTGCTTTCTTAGTCACTTGAAAGATAAAAGGGTGTTTTAGTGGACAATCGAGACATTGTTTTCGTTCGAAAATCAGCTTAGTGTACTGATGTTGCGAACCTGCTCTCATTTGAAATGGAATAGATGTTGAAAGTAGACAGTAGCTGAACATGAGACAAACAAGAATTGAAAATACTCAGATAAGCTACTGTTAAGTTATAGAATGCTTGAAATAAATTTCGGGAAAATCAAAGTTGATTTCAAGGAATCGTCCTTTTTCCCATTCACGGAAAGATCAACTTGATGAGTGAACCCCAAATCAGCTCAGTATACTGTACATGCATACAATTCTAATCTGAATTTTAATTTGAAACAAGTGCAGTACACTGCGAACAAGTTTACCTGTAGCAACAGATATGATAATTAAATTGTGTTTTGAAACTGAATAAATAATTCAAATTAGTCCCCCCTCTCAGATAGAGCATACCTTATAAACGTAACGTAGTATGTATAAGGAACCAACTGAATAGACTTGCGGAATAGCATGACACAGACTCATAACACATTGACTAGCTCGCGTTCTAAAGACTCCACTTAGACAGCAGAAAAGTATCAGCTTCCTCTTACATTTTTTGAAATACTGCGCATACAGAATTACACCTTCCACTTGGACGAATTCATCTGAGAAAAACTACTATTATTTCATCGTAGTCAATTGAACGACACTGGTCTATTGATTCGGAATCTTATTACACTTCTCTAAAAAATGAAAAACCGAGCACAAACCAAGCAGAATATTATGGTTGAAGAAGAAACAACGTATTTTGGGGCTCCTATATTCTCGCTGTGCTGCATATTCTTTTGCATATGTTATCACCCCGAATATCGTACAGAATCCAGTCCCTTTGCAGAATGAGGTTGCTCAAACTTCCTCCAACTACATTGAAGTCGCATAAAGACCGAGTAATAAATAGGCGGGCATTGAGACCATGTTGCGCCATACGGAACCCAAATATACAGTACAATACCGAATCTACGCCCAGACCTCTGAGTTTGAGAACCGTCTGTTACTCGTTAATGATTGATGAATTTACACGTTAACGAATATTTCGTTACACGTGGACTTGTGAACAGAATCACAAGCTGTGGTATGATTGGCCTGATTGGTTTTTTAAGCCTTAATTGTGCGACGAACGTTCTCAAATAATGGCTTGTTTGCTTTTACGGTTGGACACACAGGCACCGCTATCGGCGAAAACGGTATCAATTTACCGCAGTGGTCTAATGAGAATAGTTGTGTGCCTTGTTCGAACACTCATATAGCTCAAGCTGTCGTGCAGAGGTAGAGAAATTGCTGATATCACACGGTACAACAATCTATGTCTCTCGAATCGACTATACACACATAAAGATGTTCATGTATGACGGCTCATTACGGAAGGAAGTTCTGCGAGGATTTTTCATCGCGAATTTGCAGTCAAAGATGCGCACGTGAGTTATATAATGAGAAAGATTTCAGGAAGAGGAATTTGAGGAATGCGGTTCTAGATGGGTACGGAGAAATATCACTTAGTCATAGCCGATTCGGAGCTCATATGTTACAGCTTTTGTAACGTTCCAGCACTAGTAAGTGATTTGTGTACGGAAAAGGTGCCTAAGAAAGGAAGCGGTACGAAACTTCCTCCATCTGCAATCGTGCTCGGGAGTCATTTGATTCCAACGAAAGACATGCCTCTCGTTCGGATCTTTTGCGTCAGTTAACGACTGTGTACATATTATCAAACAGTTATCCAGGGCAAAGCTCAAAAATGTATCAAACGCAATGAGGCGGTAGTAAATTTCAGTTATTTGCGGAATTGGGAAGGAACGGGAAATGAATTCAGCCGGGAAAGGGTACTTTTTCGATTGCTCTGTCGTCAAAAATAGGAAAGCAGTCACAACCAGAGGCTGCATATGTTTCTGACACGCTTTATGTGGGAGCTCCCACTGTTTTTTGACACCGTCTTTGTCTCGAACCTGTTCTTCCCAGAACAGAGGATCGGAAACTGGCTCGATCTTTTTCAAACACTCCACTCTTTAAGACGATGCAGTCCCCCGCTTTGTTCTCGCCCTCTCAAATCTATTCTGAAGTTGAACATTTTTATTTTCTCTCCTCTCTTTTCGATCGCTACATAGCTTTTTCGACCGTGAAATCATTGATTTACCCAACAAATAGTTCGGTAAGAGGAATTAATGAGCAGCGCATAATATTGCATAAATATATCGTGCAGTAATCCGTTCTCATTACGCTGCAAACTTATGGCTGAATCAATGAGTTCAGATTTATCCATTCCCTCGTGATTTCTTTAGCATCCGAATCTTTACCAAATGATCACGTAATTTCTCTCATTCCTTTAGAGTATACCTCGTTGCCTCATTGCGAATTCGATACCGAAAGTGCTTGATATGCAACTCACAAAGTTAGAACCCTCCTATTCCTACCGCTCACACAACAGCGTCCTCTATTCTCTCTCGATTGATTCTCAATTAATCGAATATTCGTACTCATCGGACTCAGTCAGTCTGGTCCTATGCCGCCAGTAATCATAGGATTCCCAAGTAACTTGGCCGACCAATATGCTATACAGTCAATCCTACGTAGTAAGACCACTAAGCTGGATCGCTTTCAATATGCTATAAAAGCGCTCTCCGATTCCCCATCGAATCAATCTTCCACCACAGACAAACCACTACCAGCACCAAGAATAACAACAACCAAAATGATCCGGTTTGTCTTGCTCGTCGCTGTTTTACTATGCTTCGCACTCTCGACCTGCGCTCTGCCCTCTGTTGTGCAGAGCCTTTCCCCGACAATGACCATGCGTCAGAGAAACCGAGCAGGGCGTCCCTTCAACAGTTTCCGAGCTCTTAATCGACGTCGTCGCCGTATTCGCCGATTCCTACGTCAGTGCCGGGCCGTTCTCAGGAGCCAGTTCCGTACCCAAAGTGGTCGTTGCAATAATCTGCAACGCCCCAACCAGGGTGCCGCCGACCAACCCTTCCTGCTGTTGACACGCCCACTCAGGCCGCTCGCTAACGGCCTAGCCGGTCCCAACCCTCGCAACATCTCCAACATTGTGTGCGACGAGCAGGCCACGATTCCAAATGATCGTGGCATGTCCGAACTTGTGACCTTCTTCGGCCAGTTGCTGGACCACACCGTGACCTTCATTCCCATCGACGAAGAGCAGCCGCTACCAATCAAGATACCGGCGAACGACCCCGTGTTCAGCGAGTCGCAGTACATTCCGTTCTTCCGTACCGAGAAGAGCAACGGAGCGCCGATCAACGAGCTGTCGAGCTATGTGGACGCCGCAAGTGTGTATGCAGTGGGAGATGACGAGTCGACAGCGTTGCGTGAGTTGAAGGGTGGACGTCTTCGACTCCCGGACAACTTCCTGCCGAGGGATGACAAGGGCCAATTCCTGGCTGGTGACATCCGAGTCAACGAAAACGTCAACCTCATCGCGTTGCACACGATTTTCGCCAGGGAACACAACAGGGTTGCGGCCGAGGTCGCCACCGCCTATCCCCCCTTCAATGACGAGCAAATCTATCAGCTCGCTCGTCACATCGTAACCGCCGAGATGCAGGCCGTCGTGTACCACGAATTTATTCCGGCGTTGACGGGCAGCAAACTTCCCCGGTACAGAGGCTACAGGAGAAACGTGCAAGGGGTCGTGTCGAACGAATTCTCGACTGCCGCTTTCCGTGTGGGCCATACTTTGTTGAACACCACCGTCACTTCGATCGGTCCCGATGGGTCGACCAACAGCCGTGCGCTGCGCGATGCCTTCTTCAAGCCGCAAGCGTTCCTCGACGACACCCTCGAGGGTTTGTTCCGTGGAATGATGCGAGGCTTTGCATCGGAGGTGGACAATGGCATTACGGGTGAGGTGCGAAACTTCCTGATCGACGAACCGAAGAGCGAGGAACAGCTCGATCTGCCCGCGCTGAACATCCAGCGTGGCCGTGATCACGGGTTGCCGGTGTGTAATCGCGTGCGTCGCCGCTTCGGTCTCGCTCCGTTCACTTCATTCCAGCAAATGTCGTCGAACTCGGAAGTTGTGGCACGTCTGCAAACCGCATACGCCAGTGTCGATGATGTGGACACGTGGGTGTGCGGGATCTCCGAGGACCACGCACCTGGCAGTTCCCTGGGTGTCCTGTTCAATCGCATCGTGCGCAGCGAATTCACCCGCCTTCGCGATGGTGATCGCTTCTACTTCGAGAATCCCCGATACTTCACACCCGACCAAATCCGAAGGATCGCCACCATCCGCACGCTGGTGGGTCGTAGCAACCAGCTCGGCAATATCATGAAGTTGATCATTACACGCAACTCCGAGATCCCGGCGAGCGAGATCAACAATCCGTTCTTTGTCTAAATCAAGTTTGACGGATGTGTGTGCAGATCGGGATGGTAGTACAAGCCATTTCTTAAGCGTTAAGGTGTAACTTATTTATTGATACAGTAAAAGAGCTTTTACAGCGAATTCATCACATCTCCTCGCCATTCTTCGGCTCCTTCTCTACCCTTTGCGAACTTTCTTCGTGATTGTTTCGCTAGTACTTACCACTCTGTTTCACGCTCCTACATTTTTCTGTTTCTGTATTTTAAAACGTTTTACTTCGCTTTTGTTTTCATCGAACAAACGATCGAGCGAGTTCGGCTTGAATCTTTGAGAAGTACGGAATTTGCTATGCACCGTTTTCAAATCTTCAAGCAATGTACCCATTATGATACCGCTATGTCGAGAGAACATCCTACTGTCCTTGGTAATAAACTACTAAAGAAAGCGTTACCTCCTTTCACTGATCGCACATCATTGGATCCGAGAACACGGTACCTTCAGGTAATTTTCTCTCCACGTCGTCCATCACACATTTCCGCATCGTATTTCACATTACCTAGCGTTTTTGAAAATGTCTTTGTCAAGAAGAATTTCAGTTCGGTATTTTCATGCTAAAATATTTCAGTTGAGAAAGTTCGGTGGGCCATCTGATTTTGCACTGGATATGAATCGACACATCAATCATCGTCATGCTGAAGAAAACTGTATTGACGGATTTACCTCGCAACATTGTTTTGTTCATCTGATCAGGCCAGAAAAACTGTTGACATAATCTACATAATCTGATTTCCTTTACAGCTGTGTTGTATGAGAATTTGATCATGTACGTCGACCCAATCGATACCCAGCCGTTATCACCCGATTTCTCAAGCGTTGCATTGGGAGTTAGTAAAATCACTGCAAGCTCTTCAAGTACTTGAATTTCAAAATCGGGAAGGTGTGTGTGAGCAAATAAATCTGTTCCCGACAAGGAACAGCGTAGTTAAAAGCGCTCGCTATAATTTTAACACGTCTCGCGTGTACAAGGTATCGTGTAAAAGGTTCGTGATTCTACAGTGTACTGTACCCTTTAGCACCTCATGCGAACCCATTACCGCCGAGCCTCGGAAGCAAACGTCATTCTTGCATTCATTCATGATTTCCTGAGCAAGTCGTTGAAATGGCTCCTTGCGAATAAGCGCTGTAGTCTTAGCGACTCTCGGAATCTGCGAATTTCTCGTAACGCCGCGGTTCTTGGTCGATTCAGCACCGGTAACGGCGAAGTTTCTTCGAATGACTTGTTACTGCCGATAGCGCCTACATGTGCAATGAATTGCTTGCGAGTTGCATCCGAGAGGCTTTTCCTCATACGAAACCATGTGTCTGGCTTGCTTCGTACGCGTCATTCGATTTGAAGATCACAAATTGAAGGATTTCGCCCTATTACTGAATGACTAGAGAGGTTGAATTGGTTGAAAGAAGGTTGTTTGTAGTTATGCAGAGCAATGATAGAAGCTCCGAACAAGAAATAGACTGTTCTGCGAAAGTTGCAGAACCCGCGAGAACCAAGTTGCCGAAAATTGGCCGACAGAACAGTGTTAAAAAGCAACTCCGCACTCCCTTTCAACTAATCATCATAGCCTGAACCAGACTTTGAACTCTGCGGCTCGCCAAAACGCGTCAAGAGTTCCAATGAAATGTTTAACATTGTCTCACAATTCAACCAATGGCATACTCTCAAATAAGAAAGGGACTTTCTTCACAACCAATTAAATGTCAGTACTCTGCCAGGTAATCTGTGCAAGGCACCAACAGTAACGTAATCAATTTCGGAAGTTAATAATAAACTTCCATAATTTCATGTTCTCGTCGTCGTCACATCACGTCGCACGTCGGCGTCGTTGCAAGTCTTCCGTCCCATTGCGGCTCTTTCACGATGCAGCGCAACCAAACATGGGCGGAGGACAAGAACAAGTTCGGCTATCGAATGCTGCAGAAGATGGGGTGGAGTGAAGGGAAAGGCTTGGGAAAAAACGAAGATGGAATAAAAACACATGTGCGCGTGAAACGGCGGCGCACGCAAAGTGGCATCGGTGCGGCGGTGAAGAAGGAAAGTGACAAGTGGAAGCTGACGGGCGAAGTGGCAACCGGCTTTAGCGATGTGCTAGCTCGAGTGAGCGGCGGCGCGGATGTTGTGGATGTCTCCTTGACTGCTCGAAAGACAGATTCTACCGAGGAAGAAGTGACATCGGGTAAGCGCAGTGCACAGAGCTACTTTCGCCGGCGGTCGCGGCAGAAGAATGTGCGTGCTTACTCGCAGGAAGCGTTACGAGAAATTTTTGGCGGAGTTGTCGTGCCTGAAAACAATTCAGACGAATCCTCGAATTCGGAAGAAGAGACATGTGCCGATACTGCTATAGTTCCCAAAGAAACAAAGACGGAATTGCAAGAATGTCAAGTACTTGAGAAGAGTGAGGTTGAACTGAGCGAATCAGTTGTTGTGCCTCGGACTGTCAAAGAGGAAGAAATGATTTCAGACCCGACTACACAAGTAAAACAACCGCTAAAAGCTGAGGAAGCCACACATTCTGCTGATGATTTGAAAAAGGAAGAGGAGGTGTTGGATGTCCCTGCATCACCAAGCGACAAGAAAGAAAGAACTACATTGATAAACGACGGCGTAGCAGCAGGACGTGTGAAGAAGGAGAAAAAGAACAAACTGAAGAAAGTGAAGAAAGTGAAGAAAGTGAAGATTAAGAAAAACAAGTTGAAGAAAGGGAAGAAGAAACGATGCGGTGCAGCAGCAGTTTTGAAGTCGTCCTCTGTTCTGAGTGTAGCAGCCGGCAATTAATGCGCGAACTAGATACTAAACACTAAAATTATGTTAGTGAGAGATTATTGAGAACTTGAGTAATGCAGTGATATGTCCACTTACGTAAAGCCAACTGTATGCCACCTGGATCTGTGTAGATCTCGATCTAGCACAAACAACGGTGGCTATTGTTTCTGAGTTATCACAACTACCCTACCAAGCAATGGCGGCGTTCGCCCATGCTCCTGTTTCGTTACGCCATCGCACTAGGCTGCAGCGAAATCGTTTGTGTGGGACGCGAAGAGAAGTGTATGCGTGCGCAAAAACCAATGGAGTCGTACCGCCGTCACAACCCGAACCACCAGCAGCTCCAAGCCAGGCGCAGATAGCGATAGATTCTGCTGCGGAAACGAGAGAGAAATTGAATCAGATTACAGAGGAGCGAAGGGAACAAGCGGAACGAGTGAAAAAGTCTATTATCGAGATGAACGCGGCATTGGATCGGATTATGGCTAAAATAGAGGTTGAAACCGGTGGCTTGACCTCTAATGAAGCGACGGCTCAATCCAAATCTTCTGCTGGGTTATCTACTTCGGCAACTGTCGACGAAGATGAAGGAAGTCAAGGTTCGTCTGTTGCAAGCAGTTCGTACATTGATTCCGATGCCGAACCGTACATGGATCCGAGTACTTTCGGAATGGATAGTACTGGCGGGTGGCAGGTATTGGCGAATAGCGATGCGCTACCGATTAGCAATGCACCGGTGAAATTTCGAATTGAATGTGATGGGAGTGGGTGCAGTATCATAGAGATGGAGGCTGATGCGGCACCTGGACCTGGAGTTCGTCAGCAGTTTGTTCATTCCGGTCGTGGATTTCGAGTTGGATACGACCCCGAAGCACCGGATAGTTTCTGTGGAATGGTTGGGACGGATCAATGGTTATTGGCGTTGGACAAGCAGGAAATGCGTCATTTCAAACGATTGGTAACTGCGGTGGCTAGGAAAATGGCGAGAATCGATCGTGGCGATGAGCAGGTGCCAGAATCTAAGGCTAACCCAGCGGTGCGACGCAGTGGAGATGGAATGTTTAACGAACGGGTTGTGGGCACAGATGGATCGGGTATTAGTGTGGAAATGGAAAGCAAGTTGTTGTGGGTGCAAGCGGTGGGCAAGACCAAACTTGGAGCGTACGCGTTGAGAATCATCATGATGGAGAGACGACAGAGTGAGGGCTATTGGAGTGCAGATGTTGTTCCGTCGATGCTTGTTGCAGTAGCCAAACTGGCAGTTGAGTAAGATACTGTAGCAGGCAGGTATGTTTTAGGGTAAATGGGACAGGGATTGAGATGTGAGGTCAATTTCTGATACAATTCGCAGTATAAGGTTCTAGTTAAGAGTTGATGTTCTGCAGTTTCACCAACACAGGGACGAAATATGAACGCATCATTAGCAGGGTCGGAGATTGAACGATACCATCCTGTTGTGGTGTTGCCATCAAACTACGACGTTCTAGATTTCACTACAGACAAACCTCAGGAGCGAAAGTCGAGGTGGAGTATAGGAAAGTACGACGAGGATCGGCGGAATTTGTACACGCAGAAACGATTCGCTGAAGACGATGGCTCGCGTCGTACGGTACATCTCGGAATCGATATCGGAGCACCAGTTGGAACGGCAGTGCACGCATTTCACGATGGTACAATATTGCATGTGGGTTACAATGAAGGTGAGGGGGATTATGGTCATGTGATTGTGACGGAACACTGGTTACCTAGTCCACTATTCGCATTGCACGGACATTTGTCAAGTGATTCTATCAAAGGGAAACGGATGGGCGAGCGTATCAGGAGAGGTGACGTGATCGGGTGGATTGGAAATCAGGAGGACAATGGTGGCTGGCCTCCTCATGTGCATTTTCAAATATCGGCTGAGAGACCTACCACCCATAATATGCCGGGTGTTTGTACTGTGAAAGAGCGTGAGCTGATGCTGAAAAAATTTCCAGACCCACGTGCGATATTAGGGCATATCTATTGATAGTGTAAGCAACAGTGCAGTAAAGTAGAGTGCAGTACAGTACCACCAGTTAGTGCAGTAAAATGATAGTGATAGAATAGAATGTTGTGGAACAAGGTCCGTCGAAAAAGATGGTGGTCCAAATAAGCTCGTTCGTAAAGTCTCGCAACCTCATACACTATACAATGAAAGTTGTAGGACAACGTCGAGAATGGCTCAATTGCTGGGAACCAATAGAGCAAGCGCAGACACAACGAACCAATAAACCCAACCAATCAAAAATGAATAAATTCTACGTGATAAATACACTCATACGTTACCGTATAACTTCCAGCCCGTCATTGTCTTATAAGTGACTCCCATCTCTTTTACACTCTCCATACATTCGCACCAACCGAGCGTTCACCACTATCACCTCCACCCTCACACACACACTCTCGTCGTAACAAGTTTGATCTGATTCTCAAATGCCAAGCGCTGCCATGGAGGAAAAACTTCGAGGACTTCTCACCGAACTGTACAAGAACACACCATGCATGCCAATCATGGTCCGTTTGGCCTGGCATGACGCCGGCACATACTGTACCAAGACTAAGACTGGCGGTGCTAATGGATCGATTCGTTTCGAACCCGAAGCTAAGCACGATGCCAACAATGGACTCGAGATTGCACGCAACTTATTGGCCGATATTAAGCAAGCCGTACCTGAAGTGTCGTATGCCGATTTGTACCAGCTCGCCTCTGTGGTAGCCATCGAGTACGCGGGTGGTCCCAAGATCCCCTTCAAGTTTGGACGTGTTGATGCAGACTCGGCTGACAAGTGCACACCAGATGGACGCTTACCTGACGCTACGAAGCGTATGCCGCATCTTCGCGACATCTTTGGTCGTATGGGATTCAGTGATGCTGAGATTGTTACCTTGTCTGGTGCTCACACTCTTGGCAAAGCTCACAAGGAACGTTCTGGATTCGAAGGCAAGTGGACAGAAAACCACTTGGTGTTTGATAATTCGTACTACAAGTTATTGTTGAAGGGTGACTTGCCGCAAGGTGTTATAATGCTCGATGCTGATAAGGCCCTTCTAGATGAACCGGAGCTGAAGAAGCAGGTCGAAACCTACGCCGAGGACCAAGACAAATTCTTTGCCGACTACGCAAAAGCTCATCAAAAGTTGAGCGAACTTGGAATGAAGGCTTAAATGGACAGGTATTACTGAGATGGTCTGAACTTAGGCGACGACGACGATGACGACGACGACGATTGGATAGGTGAAACTAATCGAGTAACGCTAGTGACCGTTCTAGACCTAGCAATCTTCTATGGGCTTCCAGCAATAAATTGTGGAGTTGAGCTTGATGCTCTACTTTCATTTGGTGAATATGGCACCGCACAGCACTGCATCACATCGGTAATCCACCCATCCTATACCTCACCCTCCAGCATGTTTGGCAGTGCAGCAGCATGGCGTGCGCACGTTGGACCTGTCGAGTAGTGTACAGTTCAGCACGGTATCAAACAAGAATACGGTAGCTTTTCATTTCTCAAAATGATGCATCACAACAAAGGGACGCATCAGCAGCCAATAAACAGCGCATGATTGTTTAACCAAATTATAATTCTGCCTCACAAACCTAATGAGCATCGGTAAGGTAGAGGATCTGCTGTTTTGCTCTGCTCTCCGCTACCTTGTTTATGAGGATGCGCCCATGCACGCATGCACACACACACATGCACATGTGACTGAGTTGTATGACGAACATCACATTTAGGACTACGATGACGACAACGGCGACAAGTACTCTGGGTGTCACTTGGTTCTTGGCCTCGATAAGTTTAAGCGGTTTGTTCGTGATATCATTGGCGGGTACTCTGCTCCCTCTCGTGTTGGCGAGAAGATTGAGATCGAACGCCTTGTTTCCTCTCGCCGATTCCTTCGCCGCTGGTGTGCTTTGTTCTGCTGCGTTCATTCATTTATTACCCGATGCAAATGAGATATTGCAACAGCTCAAGGTTGATTACCCCATCGGTGGTGCGCTTGCTGTGGCTGGCGCAACGGCCGTCCTCGTTATAGATTCATGCTCTACCACACCGTCACCGAGACACACCACTTATGTATTAGCTAGCGCACTTATCGTTCATGCTTTACTAGAAGGTCTCGCTTTAGGTGCTTCCGCTTTACGACGGCACACGTTCGCTGCAATCCTTGTTGCCGTTTTATTACACAAAGCGTTTGCTGCCATGTCGTTAGGTGCTGCGTTAGCTAGTGCTGACGTTCCAAAACGAACGATTACAACTGTCGCTGTTGTATTCGCCGCTACGACGCCGGCTAGCGCAATATCTGCACTCGCACTAGTACGAAACATATTGCAACCTACGCAAGCACGTATAGTGTCTGCCGTGCTTACTGCGCTGAGCGCTGGTGTGTTTGCGTACGTTGCACTTGCTGAGCTACTGCAACATCGTGCACACGCAGCAACCAGCGTCGCTCACTCGCCTCTACCACCACCTTGCGCTTACGGATCTGTCGAAACGAACAGCGCCCCAAAGCGACCAAATGAACAGTTGCGTGCGGGTGTTTTCGTTTTCGCCGCCGCTGTCATGTCCATTTTGGCGCTATGGACCTGATCATTCGTTGTACCGTAACCATAAACTCGTTGACTCATATAATCTCACTCGTTACTCGTGTGCGATGTTGTATAGTGCCAGTTCCGATTCCACAGTGCAGTGGATACACTAGAATAATTCGTGTTGGTGAGCTCAAGAGTTGTACTGTACGATACAAAAGTGTACTTCACTCATTAATTTACTACAGTTCTCTTACTGGCACTGTATGGTCCTGGCCCCTACAGTAAGGTACCGTACAGTAGTAGGTCTTGTCAAAATTATTGGGACCACCCCAGCAAAAATTGCTGCCACTGTTCGCATCTTACTATTGGCTAGCTGCCAACTTTAGATGGCAGGTTTCCACTGGAAAGAAGGAATTCAGGCTAACTGCTGAGAGGTTATGCAAAAATGCAAGCCTTGTTTTCTGATTTAAATTGATGATTGGACCTTCAATGCTGTTGAGGCAAACGGCATTACGGTACTGGCCAATCAAACAACTTATCACTTATAAAACAGTAGAAAGGTTTGGAATATGTTTACTGTAATGTAACACGCCCTATTCTAAAATGGTAGTCTATCTTCTCTGCGATCCATGGGAATCACGTAGAATATACGACGAGAAGAATATGTTGCGCCACATACGTCTGATAAGCACCAAGACATGGACAGCCGCACATCGTGCAGCGCCACAAGGTAATGCGAAAGTGAATGCGCCGTTAAGCGTGCGCCGGAAAAGGATCATCTACCGCAGTGGTCAAAGAGGTTGGCTCGAATTGGATGTGATTCTTGGACGATGGGCTGCATCGCGGGTACCGACAATGACAGCGGAAAGCGATCTTAGTGCCATAGAAGGATTGCTCAGTGCTGAAACACCACACTTACTACAGTGGGTACTAGGCCATTCTAATCCACCACCAGAGCACGACACTGCGGTCATGCGTGACATCCAACGATTCGCACAGGGTGATACTCAATAGAGCAATAAATCGTATAGAACGTTCAGTACCTTCTTCTTGAGTTCACATCCTCAGGTTTGTAAGCAATTAAACGATTCGACAAATTGTGCAGTACAACGAATAATAGTTTACAACACCAAACCATAACGGAAGCCAAGAAGAGATCTTGCTTAATCGCTATCGATCATAATCACTTCTATTTCGTTTTGCTGATTAGAATTCTGAGATGGTGTTCGCCTCGGCGTTCTTCTTGGTGGTGTACTACGGGCCGAGTTTCTTCTGGTTGGTGTTTGGGGTGCAGCAGTAATTTCTTCTGGTCCCGATGAGCTCGAACGTGCACCTCTTCTCGGGGAACGAGCTACTGCATTTGCATTAGTTTCAAGTCGGTTATTTGAATGACCAACATTCGTGTTGCCAGTGTTAGTGTCAGTGTTGATGTTGTTGATGGTGACGTTGATATCATTTCCGTCAATATTCTGATGCGTGCTCCCGCTTTCACGTCTTACATTGGTCACATCTTCCATTACTTCATCATCTGCCGACTTGTCTGAGCTTCTTGGACTTTCACTTTTCATCGGCACATCCACTTTAGGTTTGTTAGTGATGCGACGATTCTGATTCTTATTGTTGAGAACGTAACTTTCATACTGCACTACATTGGTGTTATCATCGACAGTGATGAGAAGTGAGCCATCATCAGAGAATGCACATTGTCTGACATAAGTGTCAATGTTAACTTTGGTTGAACCGCCAGGAGAGAGTACTATGGGTTTCGGAGAATATTCTTTCAAGTTGTAGATATGAACTTTTCCACCTTTGCCACCAACAGCAACCCATTTTCTGCCAGTATCCATTCCAAACCTGATAAACCAAACATCACAACCACTAACCGGATATTCTTGGAGTAGTGTATAGTTCATAGACTTGCTCGACAAACTTTCGCGATCCGCACCTGGTAACCAAAGAACAAGAGCATTATGTAAACTCTTACTAATCAACGCATCACCAACCCACATTACACAGTCCACATAATGCTTGTGCACAGCTCGTGTGTTAAACACTGGCTGTTGAGCGACGTGAATTCGACTTTGCCTTCTCTTTCCGGAGTCATCTCTGTAGAAATAAACATTTTCAACCCCCTTGTCCGCCGCATCATGACTTTCAATAATCGCATCCACAACATTCTTGTCTCTGGTAATATCCCAAATGCGAACTGAATTGTCAATACTACAGCTCGCAAATCTGGTTCCACCCAAATCGAAATCAAGACAAACCACTTCTCCATGATGTGCCTTCAATCCTTGAAATTGTACAACCGTTGCACCAGTTCTCAAGTTCCACAAACGAATAGACTCATCCTTACTCGCCGTAATGATCAAAGATGGATCTCTAGGGTGAACTTTGACGTCATAGATATCGGCTCCATGTCCTGTGAGGTTCATAATATTGCGCTTTTCCTTCACATCGATAACTCTCACGACACGTCCCTTCCCTGCGGCCAACACCCACCAACGCCGTTTTCCATTCGCATTGTATACCCACGCAACACAATACAGTTCTTCTTCGTCATCATTACTAAATTTCGCAGTCATTTTCAATGACGGCGTTTCACCTCTTTTCGTTGAATAAACTCGCACAGTCGTTCGATTAACGGTCGCAAACATGCATGGCCATGTTTTCGCATTGTCACGCGGTGCATCGTAACGATCCACGGGTGGAGGACTTGAATCGGAATCACTTGAGCGCGCATCGTCGCCGAGCCCTACACCATTCGATTGACCCCATACCTTGCGCCAATACAAAGCCTTGCCCACAATGTGATATCCAGGAGGACGATGACAAAATGAAACGCACCATGTTTCCTTCGAGGATGAACTTTTCTCTTCTGTCACAGTGGATGCCCATCGATAACGCTTTTGGGGTTCGTCGAGTGGAATTCGCGGTTGCAAAAAATCCCCATCAGCACCAACCATATTGCTTTGCGGTTCGCTTGTACGGTTT
>JAAUYH010150225.1_pt1 | contig 16225 bp, 20 predicted proteins | sample 7278061 | NCBI WGS metagenome assembly JAAUYH01 (sample SAMN14350203, study PRJNA611818) | marine sediment metagenome | isolation source: surface marine sediment (0.6m) | place: French Polynesia: Moorea | collected 2018-08 | reverse complement strand
GAGACATCACTTGCGTGTCACCAAATTTCGATAGATATTATCGCTTTTATGCGTATGAAATCGAAACGGATAGTACAACAACATAAATATCATAATCATGTACTATAATTATTTGTTATATGCCAGCAACAATGAATATTCAATGCATTAATTGCTTTTCAAAAAATATGTGCCGTGCTCTGTCTATCCTCGAGCTGATTTATGACCGTTGCATGTCAATGTATTTAAAATTGAACTCGCTATGGACTAAGAATTCAGGTTCGAACAGTAGCATTCAATATGAAATCGTTCTGCATTTCTCAAGTATTACTTGTACTTGTGGTTACAGACCTGTTACATAAGAATCAGTTGGTATGATTCATGTTTCAATATCGAGAATTCTGTTATTTTGTGACAAAGTAAGATTTTGCATTGCTGATATAGAGTACTGCAAATAATTTTGGCGTCTGATGAAGCCTATCTGAGTAGTATTGATTCGTTACACCTGTTCCATAAAATTCGTAACATTTAAAAATAGATATATCTGCCATGTGCCGTTCGAAATTGTAGTAAGTAATGCAACAGATGTTATGCTTGAAACAGTTGCACAATCATATGCATAACGGCTGCAACGGTAAAAATGTTGCAAAATACATTAAAAAAGAATTTATAATATTGCATTACGTATTGTACGATTCAAATTAAAATTTATGTATTATTCTGTGAGTAATATAAATTTACGTAACGCATCTACGTAATTGTTTCCGTAACGTAAGGAAACTGACAAACTACATCATGAACCGGAAAAGTAGAGGTTCACTCACATGGATTCTCAGTTCTTCCTGGACACTGCCCAAGAAATTTTTCAGCGACCACTCGGCAAAAGCAGGCATGTTCAAAATCGAAGTTTCGTTCTTTATTCGTCGTTTTACCTGAGGTTTGTTCGTGAATTTGGGAATTACATGCTAACAAAATTTTCGAGAAGTGCATGGCGAAACATTTACTGTGGGCATCGTTATTTCTAAAATCTTACGCTAATGAAACATTCTTGAGCACGTTAACAGGTGTGGATGAAGAAAACACAATAATTCTACATTTGGAAAGTTTTAAAGGTTTGGCGCGTTTACGCATCGTAAGTTCACAATTTTTTCGATGATCAGCTAGCGACTATTTGAAGATTCAATGGAGCGACAGATTGAGTGAATAATCTTTTTTGTTTTTTATGCTAGCGTAGATGAGACCGATATGAAAATTAATGAACCATCGCCTTTTTCGGGAAAATGATATGGTCACAAATTTCGATCTGCAGGCCTCAGATATGTAATAGGAATGAGCATTGAAAAAGGCAAGTGCGGTGATTCTGCCGATGTATCTATTTTTTGGCATCGCATGAAAAATTATTATCATCTGGTGAACGAGTTGTCGCTGACAAGGGGTACCCTGACGATCGGTGCTTGAAGTCTGATGATATTCCTACTGACTACAAATAAATTCATAGTGAGATTCGAGCACGACATGAGACTATCAACTGGAGATTGAAACAGTTTTCTATTCTGACGACAACATTCAGACATTCCATTGACCTGGATGGCTATGTATTCCATGTAGTTGCTAATTTAACACATGTTTCTATGGAACTCGGTGAACTTCTATTTGATATAGAATTCAATTAAAAATCTATTTACTAGACTTTAATAAATTTCCCTCACTTCCCAGACCTATTGGACCCGTGGACTACAATTTCTGAAAATATATTGCTACAAACCCCTGCCTACCATAGATTCCGCTCTACTGATCGACACAACAAATCGAAAGGACTTAGTTAAAACGGAACGAACTTGGCTCACAGTAAGTCCCTTCTGACTTCTAAATTTAGCAATTTCAAAATAAAATGACGTCAATTTTTATTTCTGTCCAGTATGGTGTTTGTACAGTACAGTATGCTTCAAATAGTTGTTGCAGTACAGTACCCTACCGCAATTCTAGAAACAAGTAGAGGAGCAGTAAAAATCAATCATCGCACTTCATTGATTGAATTGAGCTCTGGTAAATATATTAAAACTTTACCTGAAACAGGTAGTGATTCTAAATCGAAAGTCCCCATGGAACAAAAAGGGAGCTCTCCAAGTTTCTACTGAGCGAAAGAAGTGTGTGTGATATGAGAACGGCTGGTATGATGGTCAAAGATACTGCTGATTACTATAAGATGCCTCGGTCTACTATTTGCAACATTGTGAAGCGGTACAAAGATTACAAATACAAGAAAATCTCTAAAAAAACAGGGTCGAAAATTCAAGTCGTCTCCACGTTCATTACATATGTTTCGTAATTATGTAATCTCAAATTGTTTTGAACCTCTATTTGTCATTGTTGCCAAGTTTGGATGTGACACTGGAATAACTATGAGTGTTAGTACAGGAAGTAGATATATAAAACGTCTACGTATGTCTTCCAATATTGCTGTACAAAAGCCATTCAAAACTCCACGACATTTACTTGCTCGTTTAAATTGGGCACGTAAACACAAGGAGTGCACCACCGAACAATGGGATAACGTATTGTTTACTGATGAATCTACTTTCACTGAGAGACCTACCAATAATCGACTACGTGTGTGGCGTCGTCAAGGTGACAGATGGAAGCAACGATGCACTGTACCTACTTTTAAATCTGGTTATCAAAGTGTTATTGTATGGGCTGGATTCTCAAAATATGGACGGACAAGCCTTGTTGGCATCACCGGATATTTCAATCAGCATGCGGACCGTTCTATAATTGATGCTCACATCCTACCATGCAAGCGGGATATTCATAGAGATAGTGCATTGTTTACTCTACAAGAAGATAATTGTGGACCACACCGCGCAAAATCTATTGCTACGTATTTGTATTCTAAGTCTATTAATCGGATGCAGTGGCCATCTGAAAGCCCAGACCTCAACTCAATAGAAAATATGTGGGGTATAATGAAGCAGAAATTACGGAATCAAACTGTTTTTCCCTCTAATCCTAATGAGTTGTTTTCTATTCTATCCCACATTTGGCATAATATGCCTGACTCATACTTTTATAATCTTGTTTCATCAATGCCGTCGCGCGTGAAAATGGTTAAGGAAAATATCGGTGGATCAACCAAGTATTGATTGACCGTAAAGGTAGAAATTTGAATAAATTTTAATTGTGGGGAGCTACACTGTCTAGAGCTAAAAATTCACATTCTCATTTGTTTCTAGAATTGTGGTAGGGTACCGTACAAGGCAAACAAATATCCAATTATTGATTTCCGATTTGCGATTGAAGAGGATCAAGTCAGATAGCATTCAATGAACCAATTTAAGCAATCAGTAGTTCTTACCAATAGAATATCACCCATCTACCTGATTCTGTATAGCCAATAATAGCGCTCGCACGGTTGTACAGTGCGGAGTCGTAATAGATGTAAATTTCAACTGGAAAACCTTTTTTTGCCTTGTTTTCTTCTTCGCCATCGAAACGTTTACAAAGTATGGAACTATTGTTAGGTCCGTTTTTGGTATACGATACACTCTTCCGTTGATCCACACAGAAATAAAGAAAAAATTGATAAAATGTTAGCCACACATTTGTTTTCCAAATCAAGGCGAAGGCCATGTAAATTGTGTAGAAGGCGAATGGATATCATAAGCAATTATCACTTGCGTTTTCAGTTGCCAGCTTCCTTGCTGATATGGTAACAATAAGAAGGTTGAACACTAAAAATCAGATTCCCTTGAAGAAGTGAATTATTTACAATCAAGCAGTTTTACAATGGTTCTGTATCTTACGAACAAACATTGATCTGGCATTCTTGCATCGAGCAACCATAATTTGTTGGGTTGGGGAACAAGCAGCACCATGAAGCTTCGCATTCTTGACGCACTACAGTGCCAATGATCAACTTTCGAGCAGATGAATCAAGATCATTATCAGAAGAGTCCCCCAAAGACTTAACGCAACGACGCATTCCTTCAATCATAACTTTCATGCTGTAACATTTCACCTCTTCATTGTCGCGTTCGAACTCACGTGTTGTGGGTAAATCGTCGATCTCATCTTTGAAACATTCACTGGCACCGCTGTACTTTTTCATGCGAATTTCATTCTCCTTAATAGCCTGTACAAGTTGATCAACTTCTTCTTCTTCAAAGCACAGCTCTGGAGGTGCCGCTGCCTTGACAACAGCTGCGAATAGGACTGCAACGACTAAGGAAAACAAAAGGACACAACGCATAATGATCTTCAAAATGAGCAGGTGAGTAGGATGTGTGTGTGTGTGTGTGTGTGTGTTAGTTTAGTGTAGTGTGTACTTTGCGTAGTGTTCATGGCGTTGTTAGCGAACTAAAGAGCACAGTATTTGCACATGCTCCGGAAAATGATGTCAGGAAGTGTATGAGAGTGACAAAGTAGAAATAAAGCTGCATTTACGACCTATCATAATTGTTGTCTCCTATTTGTAAGAGATGACAATGCGTTTGCCATATGCAACGTATAATGAGATATCAAGTTCGCAACGTTTATTTCACTGTACAGTTGGGTGTCCTCAAAACCTTCAATTCTTTGTGCTTTTATCTAGTCACTTTGGTATCGACATTGTTCTCATATATTTTGCGTTCAATGACCTTTTTCTCTTCTCTATTGCAGAGTCGTAGTTTCGATCGACTACGCGTGAAATAACCGAACATCCATTTGTAATTTGCTACATTGTACTTCGCATGAAGTAGTGTCGGAGAAAATCAAACGACACTAAGCTTCATGCAGAAGATCCGTATGGATTACTTGGATCCTCAACGCAATGCATCATCAACTGCTTTGTTTAAGCCTTTATCATATGTTTTCGATAAGGAACCATTTTCGAGAAAGGTTCTCGGCCCAAGCTCATCTGTTTTACTCCCGTTGTCAAAATCGGTAAGTACTGTACCATAAACTGAAAATAGCTTGGACGCTGTTCTTTGTTTACGAAAACGAAATGAGCTCAAGCCATCTCTGACCATTTTTATTTGCTGTCGGTGAACTGTCGACTGCATGCAACACAAGTTTGCTAGAAGGCTTTGGTTCTAAGTCCAGCAGTGGGACAGCGTGCATCGCGTTGCCATTACAGCATTTTCTTGACTTGATTGCTCAGGACCAGATTCGTTCCAGCAGTGCTTTCCTTAAATGCAAACGGCATGTAACTATCTAATGTGTCAACTCAGTTCCCTTTCTCAGAACGACTTCTACTTTCGAATAGACGATTATGAAGTTACGAAAGCAGTCTCAATAAAACGAACCCATATTAACAAATTTCACGGTAGGAAAGAAAAAGAAGCACGATTGCTCGTGTTTGGCAGACCATCTGAAAAATTCGAGGTGGTCGAATCTAAATTGAAGCCGCAACTTCTCAAAATTTGATCTCTAAGAGGTCGCGGAAAATCCAGAGTTCGACAACATGTTTGAGGTTTGCAATTGTCACAATGCAACCAACGAACCTAAAACCAACGATAATGCTTACAATGCTTACAACCGTCTCATTAAAGTTCAGGAGATGACTGTTTCTTGCATAAAACCAGCAGTTTCATACATGTCTAATTGTTTCCAATTTGATCGCAATCGTGTCGCTCGATCGACTAGTTTTCAAAGATCAAATTTTTTTCTCAAACTACAGTACAATGCACTAAACCTAATGGAGAGAAGTACAGAAAATTCAGAGAACTGATGACTTTGTTCTACAATTTGAATTTCTATGACACAATGCTCGGTCATTCTCACCATTTTTTAAAGTGTGCTAAGTTCATCAAAATCTATGATCACATGGATTGCATAAGCAAAAAACCGATTGCTAAGAACTGTTTCGATTTGCAGATATATGAAGTATAGAGAAACATAGTAGAGAAAGATTACTGGAGCCGCTCTTCTACACTTCTACGGTTAAGTAGTTCATTCGAGAAATATTTTCATTATCATTGCGTAGATCTGTTCGGAAATTGTCGGTTGTACTGTACAATGGTCTTTCTTGATTTCATCCGCTAATGATTTGTAGAACATATCAATTTTTAACGTTGAGAGCCATTTTACATCTTACAAATTCATCCACAATCTGTGAACTATATCACTACCGTAAATTAAACTATAGGTCATGAATGAGATACTTTGCGTACGCAAGTTTCTACTTTCAAGATTCGAGAAGAAACTGCACTCGATTCTGAACATTGCACTGAAGCGGTACTGCATTGAAACCAGATCAAAACTCTTTTTGGAACATGAGAATATTGTGTTTGACACTACCTGTAGCCTTCCAGTTGCTCAATTTAATTCGTCGCTATTTGTAAACTGGAGACATCATTAAACGAGGAAAAAGTGAGGGATCATAAAGCATTCATGTTTCTCAAATTGTTAGAGAATTTCTTTCGACTAGTTCTTTATGTGACGAAATCAATCAACAACCTGAGTATTTGTTACAGCCCGTTGTCCGCGTCGAATTTGTGTTTCGAGATGACGTTCCCGAAGTCCACTCCTCGGGCTCTCAACAAGTTCTTATACCATGTCAAACGACACCAAAAACATTATCTCTCACTTTTCGTAAATCTCATATTGTCAAATGGTATTGAAGAGTTAAGCCCAATCACGCATCATCACAAGGGACAAAAATGTCGCAAGTGCACGCAAAAATCAAAATGCTCAAGACTCGCCGCATTGCAGCAAAACACTACCAACATGTCAGGCAACAATTCTTATTTCTCGTCTAAACTTCTTCAATGGGACACCCTATTTACTCATATTGAATTCCCTTCTTTTCTACAGATGCCAAAGCCACTCCGTGCTCAATGAAACTACTCAAGTATGTAGGAATGAACGTACGAGCCATTACCTGCTTGAAGAATCGCCAAACATGAAAATTGTCTTGAGGCTCTGAAATGTTCAATAATGGAGGAATTTCCTCATTTCGATAGACTTTACTCTAGTACTGTACTGTACTTCGCACATCGAATGACGGCAATTGCGTGTTTCTGCAAAGGTAGATTAACCAAATTAGAAGATGATTGAGAGCAAGTGACAACAAGGAGAAGGCTCAGAAGGTTACTCTACCGATTTACCTTGTAATTTACAGAAGATGGAAAGACGATCAACTGTCTTGCAGTAGAAGAATAAGTGGGGTTCTATGCTTTAGGCGCACCGCTTTATAGCGCCGGCTGCTAAACTGTCTTTGGTGAGGAGCGGAGTCAATTTAATATGAATTCAATTGGAAATCCACAACTAATCGAATTTACGTATCTCAGATTAAGTGGTAGGTGTGATAGTGCGCTTAATCCGAGAACCTCCATGTAGAGCACTAGCTCGGTTAGCTTGGTACAGAACAGTACTGGTGTTTCGACCGAACAGTATCCAAATGACTTGAAATAGTCCAGGTTAATTCGACTAGATGAGGCAGCGAAGACTGTTGAATCTGCAATAGACTATTTTCTAGAACGACTCCTCTGCTGGAGTTTATTTTCCGATTGTGTTCTTCAAGAGTAGAAGTTTTCGTTGTCTATGTTGTTGAGCTTAACTGGCTACTGTTTGTTACTCTCATCTAGAGAGAAGAATCAGTGAACTATAATAGCGTACGTCTTAGATTGAGTTGAGTATCATTCGCTGTCTCCTTCGCTAAAGTAATACATCCTGGACAGTAATGTGCACCTCCACAATTTCTCCTGAAGAGCACGGTGGAGGGCACGAGTCCAATTTCCTGCTTCGGCATAAATGTCATTTCAGAGAAGCGGTGCCAATACCACGTTGAAGAAAAATGGCCACTTCTAAGGATGGTGCGGAATCGCAACATTGGAACACAGTAATATGAAGCAAGGTTGTGACGGTAGCCGCACGCAATTTCTCCACTATTTGCACCAACACTCTCCACGTCGTGCATTATTTGCCCATCTTGTGAGCAAAATATCGTCAACCTCCAAAGCAGCCGCCTCCGCCAATGTACCACCCACCCATAACAGTCGTAGTACACAACGTTCCAAAAAACCGCGAAGGAAGCGCCACCTTAGTGAGCGCAAAGTGTGCCGTGCGACAAGATGTGCCGCGTCAAGTGGGAGTGTATCGAAAAACGTGGCTTGTCGTGGTGCTTGCGCATGATACCGCGCAACAAGCGCCGCTGCGTCGAAGGACAATGTGTCGAAGTAGGTTCGGGAGGTCATGGCGCGCCTGTCGGCGCAGTTAGCACGCGAGTTGTGTAGGTCTATACGTAAATGTGAGAATGGAGTTACACTGCAAAATAAACGGTAGTGACGTCAGCCTGCGGTCTGTCTGCACCTCATAATCGATGTCGCGCAAGAAATCGACAAATAAATTGTTGCAAGGGTTTCGACGAAGGCCCTACGCGAAGGCCCTTAGACTCCGCTCCACTTCGGCGGCGGTGGTAAACGTACAAGTGTAGTACGCTCGAGGTGAGGAACACAGTGAAATCTGCAAACAATAGAAATGGGTTCGAATTCTTCATTCGAATCCATGTCAGCAAAGTACTTGGGTAGTTCACTCGGATACAACATTTCGTAGCACAACATTCTTCTCGTTGGCCGGCAAGCTTCATGGCCCCACAATCGCTTCTCCCTTGAATACCCATTACAGAACACACGCCCGAGTAGACGAAACGCATATTTTTGACAGTCCTCCGCGAGGCCCAGGCGTTCATCCGCACCCGGTAATCGATGGTCGAAACGAAGGTAGAGAAATAAGCCCTTCCCATCTTCGTGTCCTAGTAAAGCAGACATCGCCCAATGTTTGAAATTAAATCGACATACCGCGTTACCTAGCGCTGTGACATCGTCCGCGCTTCCCAGTGTGATGCGGTCTTTCGGAACCGTGAATAAGAACTCTTCTTCTACCGAATATTGAGGCGTACCATCTTCTGGCGTCGTATTGCCAGGTGGAAAAATATTTGGTAGTGGACGTGATATACCAGTCGGCAATACGGCGGTCACTTTCGGAGCTAGCACGTCGCGCGGAATATCTGGGTTTGAAAGTACTTGATGTACTAAGGTTGGGTCATACCGTTGAAGCTCTACATGTTTGAGCAGTTTGTCCAAACATCGTATCCGTTCCGCTCGATGTGCACCAACCCACCGCATAACCGCACTGAATTTTTCATGTTCAGCTGCAATCAGGTCGACATTACTCAGAATCTTGTCCAAATGCCTTTCTTCAATTTGTTCGAATCTCATGCAACTGCGCACAACAACGTTGAGATTGCGTGAAACAAAGTTTAACACACGGTCGATCTCTGCAGCATCCCCATAGAGTTCAGTATGCTCCAAAACTTCAATGGAGCGCTCCGTTGTTAGCGCAGTGATTACCGCCTTCGCTGTCATAGCTCTCAAGTGTTCCATTTGCAATCGGTGTGCCAATTTCCACACTTCAAGACCAGTTTCCAGGTCTTCTACAACCTTATGTTCAATGGACGAACCGTACATATAGTCGAGCGCAATCGAAACTGCTTCCTTCGAGGTATCTTTCAGCACGAGTTTCTTTTCTTGCGCTTCTGAAAACACCCCACAGAGAGCGGCACTAAAGAAGTCTGAATATGGTACGACCACCGCGCTATGAATTGGAAATGGTTCATCTTCAACAATTATCACTGCATCGCTTAGTTTCGTGTCGTAGCGCAAATGTCGCAATAAAGCAGAGGAACGCTGGTCCGCTTCGTTTTCTTCTTCACTCAGCAGCAACATCGCCGTCGGGTTCGCTGTTACGCGATACCGCTAGGACAGCAGCTTCTACCCTTGCTGTTAGTAATGTTGGCTCATGCTTTGTTGGAGTCACGTGGGGAAAATAAACAAAGTATTTCCACCTAAACGAGAGAGGTCGTGAAAGGTTTCTAAATCCAAAAAACTACAGTGAGATTTTTTGGTTCTACATTTTTGGTTTCCGTACACACCCAGCTTACAGATTGAGATGGTGGAATTCCATTGATCCTAAACATGTGATACATATGTACTTTAGAACACATGATTCGGCCTCTTGGATGGATGTAAGAAACTTACAGTTTTCTTACTTATGAAAGCAGGATGTTTCATCCGGGGCTTTCGGAATTCTCAAGTATCTGAGAGTGTGACTTGTTCGATTTCCGATCGTGATGATCGATCAGAGGGACTTCCCTGAAGACAGTGGCGGTAAAAAGATATATTTATCAGACAATCGTAAAATCCATGTCTTAATGGTGATAGCAACTCAGGTCGTAGGTACCGATTTAGTAGGCTGACAATACAATGAATTTCTTTTAATTGTGCACCAATCAAGCTTTGTGGTACAATAAACGAATTACTTACCATAGACACTTTTCACATTGGCAAAGAATTGATGAAACAGTCAAATGCTGTCTTGATGTAGAGTGAGCCATGAAATAAAGTCAAAATGAGACTGTAGCAATAAACTGCTCCCTTGTGATCGCTTCCACCATGCATGTAATTCTATCCATCACCTATCAATTTCTTGAGTTTGCGCTCCGGAGGTAGGATCCACAAAGTTTTTTATGGAGGGCACCCTCATGCCGAAAACTCACACGCTTCTAGTCGTCTACACTGAAGGAGTTGTAGAGAATTCCCTGTCTCAGTTGTTTCTGACTTTCCCTTTTACATTGTTTAATTATAAGGTAGAATATTCTAATTACTCTAATAAGGAGCTATGCTTTCCTGAAAGTTATGTAAATAAAATTCCGACTACCAGCGATTAATTTCATCAGGATTGGATTATAAAATATCATTGCTGTAAAATGTAGAATTGCTTACTGTGATTAAATGCATAGGATACTATAAGTGCTGTATTAGCAGGAATAAGAGTATGCGTTGTTAAAGTATTACAAACTCCCTCCTGATGGCATTCTCGACAATCTTGTCAGTCCAGAGAAATCTTGGAATACTTTTGGACTTGATATATTCTAGACAGCTTTTAATAATAGTGATCTTTGTAGATATAGTCTTTTCTCAGTTGCAATTCTGCATCATGTGCTGGGAAACCTTTCATGGATGTCAAAAACTGGAATCCTTTGCCTCTCTTCCTGTGGTTAAAGATACTTTCAACCTCATATACTTCGCTTTCTAGTCTAGCTGTTGGATCCTATCTAGGTGTCACTAGAGCAGATCTATATTGTGGATGACTCCTATATGGAATGGTATGAATCAAGTTAAGCACATCAAGAATCTTTATATGGCTTGGCCAATCCAGCTTTACCGCATTCTTACCAACCCGCCCAAAGATTGGAAGAGAACCAAATCTTTTATCCGACAGCTTGTTTGACTCCTGAGACTTAACGTATGCGTCCTTAAACATAGACTTGATGATTCACAATTTATCTCCAATTTCATAAGGATGAGGAGTATAATTCATGCTAGATCCTGTACTTTGTTCCGCTCTTGCGAATTTATATGCAAACTCCGGATCGTCTAAAGGAGATTTCAATCCGATCTTAAAATCTTTTACAGATTCATTGGAATCGGGTGCCTAAGTCAGCAGATCTAGTGTTTGGTTCGGTTTCCACCCAACGTCAACTTCAAACGAAGAAAACTCAAGATCTACACTAGTTGCAGAATGATAGATGAATTCAGCTCCCTGCAGAAGTTCATCCCAATCATTCTGATAGTAATTGCAATAGTATCGTAGGTAATTTTCTACAATGCGATTCATGATTTCAGAAGATCCATCCGTTTGAGGGGCTTACTCGAAGAAATCTTCAATTTTACACCACATAGTCCCATCAACCGTTTACAGAACTTTGAAGTAAACTTAGGATCTCTATCAGACACGATGTAACCCGGTGTATCGTCGTGCTTGAAGACTTTACTAAAGAATGTACTTGCGACGTCCACGGCCGTATCGGATTCCATAGATGGAATAAAATAAACTATTATTGATAGTTGATCAATGTACGTGGTAATATAGTCAAGTCCATTCTTAGTCTTTGGAGGCTTCACTATAAACTCGATTGCAAGCGGGCCCATCTTTTCTCTGGAACTTCAAATGAAGTAAGATCTGTCAAATTCTTTCCCAAGTAGTCCTTCATCACGAGACTTGTGCTTCCAATGATAGGTCTTCAATCTTGAAAGCGTCTTCATAAATCTAAAGTGACCTGAAGTTATAGCATAATGGGCAAGCTGCATGAAAGTTGATATCGACCTTCTCAGAACACAAAGCTTTCCTGCGTACCGTAGCTTGATCCATTCTTATTGATAACGGCAACAATTTATCAACTTTTTTTGCTTCTTATTAGATCTGGTATTTGATCACCATTCATCTTTTTCGAAACTGCTCTATATAACTAATCGCCTGCGTAACCATTGGTTAAATCTGCAGAATCTATTTTCAATACTTAGAGAACATTTACAGATGTTTGATGAGCTCTAGACAATGTATCTCCGAGAACATGGATCTTTCCAGGCTTTAGAGCATTCGGGAAGTTCCGAAATGTCCTATAGCTATCGTGTTTCCCTCCGGCTTAGCTTTTTCTTTTTACGAATATTTTTAAAACTTAGTTATCCGTAAATATCTCAAAATCAGATCCCTCGAGGTAACATCTGAGCCGAATTATGAAATAAATGGGTCCAAGAAGTTCACGGCCGTTCGTGGCATAGTTGCGTTCTGCTGAACTCAACTTCCTAGAATAGAAAGCAATTACCCGCTATTTCCCATGTTCATTGATTTGTGTCAAAGTTCCTCCTTCGGCAATATTTGAAGCGTCTATATGTCCACGGAAAGGCATCTTCCAGTCTGGCGAAACAAGTATCGGAGCACTTGTGATAGCTCTCTTCAGAGATTCAAAAGCTTCTTCACACTTGATATCCCATTTATGGATACCTTTGCCATTCTTTGTAAGATTAGTCAGTGGCGTATCTATTTCGCAGAAATTTTTTTGTGAATCTTCGAATGAACCGGAGAAGTCCCGGAAAGCTTCTTACATCTGTCAATGCTTTTGGTGTAGGCCAATTCTGTGATACTTCAACCTTCTTCGAGTCAACCTTCATTCCTACCTACTCGATTATCGTCCCGGGGAAGAAATTTCAGATTTCATGAATTCATATTTTTTGGCGATACATACAACTAACGCTCTTTAAAGCGTTATAAAACTGTGTTAAGGTGTTTGATATCAGATTTTTTATCTTTGCAGCAGATGAGAAGATTATCCATGTATACAACCATACGGACATCAATGCAATCATAGAAGATTTTGTTCATTATCGGCTGGAATGCTGCAGGTACATTCCACAAGCCAATAGGAATGACCAGGTATTCATGTTGACCATACTTCGTATTGAATGCTGTCATCACAATATCTTGTTGTTTGACTCTAATCTGACGAAATCCCGTGTTGAGATCCATCTTTGAATATACTTTAGCATTTCCCAGAATGTCGAACATTTCGTCTGAACGGGGTAGAGGCGCTTGGTTATTTTATTGAGAGCTCAGTAGTCCACAACAACTCTAAATTCACCATCTTTTTCCTTCACGAAAATGGTGGAGCGCCTTACGGTGATTTACTTGGCCGTATTTTCTCAATTTTCAAGAGATTTTGAACATATTCCTTCATTGCTCTCAACTCAGTAGGAGAAAGCTGATACAATGGCCTATGTGGGGGCTTTGCCTCCTTATCTGTTTCAATCTCATGATCCACTGATCTTTAGTGTGGCTATCCTTTGGGTAAAGAATTTCGTAAAACCTTCTTAAACTTATCAAGAATACTCCGCAGCCGAAGATTTGTGCAGTTAAAAATGCTCGACAGCTTTCCGTATTCAGTCGGTATATTTAGGACCAATTGAAACCCCTCAATTTCCGCTTTCTTCTTGCGACACATATTTTGAATTTCTTTAAACTTAAGTTTGTTACTTCTATCACGGTATTCCTCGCTTCGACTTTCGACAGAACCTCTCTGCCTACCGAAAAATTTTCTTCTGATAGTCAATTGAAAGAATAAATGTGACATTCCATAGCATTCCTAAAAGAAAGTCATATCGACAATTTGCAACGAGCCAATTGGACTCAAAATAATGGTCGTCAACATACATGGTGGCTCCGATAATGCATTCATGTGCTCTTTTTATCGAATCTTTTTTCGAATGACTCACTTCAACTTTACACTTTTCCTATTCGAAAGTTCCATGGTGTGTTTGAGAACAAGTAGATCTTCGATTGGTATAGATTGATCAATGAGATATTTCTCGCTTCTCTCAGAGCTCGCCATATTAGATTAAATTCGTAAGGAACAAAGTCTTTCCAATTCGATTCCTAAGCTGGCAACAATCTTCTTCAAGCTCAGGAGAAGTTAGCTTATCGCAGTCATATTTTGTCCAACCAGAGTACTACTTATTCCTTTTTGCGGACCATCAAGCTTTTTTAATCTGTCTTAGCGAATTCCGTACTACGTTTAGCACTTGCATTCCCAATTCTAGGTTAATTGGAATTATTTTCACATTTACATGGCGTGTAACCAACTCTGTGACACTTAAAGCACGCATTGCTTCTCCTGTCTTTCCATTTTTGCAGAAATTACCGATTTTCATAGGCGTCGGAACGTTGGAACGCATGAAACCACCGCATGAGAATATTCCTGCACCAAATAAAGCTGCATCAACGTTTACAGCAATTCTTGCAGCGTCATTTATTGTTTGAGCGCTTAAATTGATGAATTCCCGTCGCACATGCGGCTTTTAACCTTGGCAGAACCTATCGACTTGTTCGAGTTCACTCATGTTCGGTATCGTCACAACGATATTTCGAAACTCTGGCAAATAGTTTGAGACAAAAGCTCTTTGAATAAGTCAACGAAGCTTTTCTCTTGAACTCTGCACGCCGTCGAATGGCACGAATTTTTGGTATACGGCTACCTCAAATTCTGCCCATGCAGTTGGAATAGTGTTGGAGCTTATGTGAGTAAACAACCAAGCTCTGTCATTCCCGACAAAAACGTTGCGGCGAAAGAGATTTGTGTGGGCTCATCCAAATTAATTTCATTTCTCATTTGTACCAAGGTCGAGTACTGCTTAATTTGATACACCCATGCACAGACAGTGAATTTGTCACTCTTGCCTTCAAAATTATGAGGCTTGCTCGGTTTATAGAGACGCCGTGTTCCTGCACTTCACTTGCAGAGACGATTCTGATGATTTCCAAATTCACAAACACGGCTTACTGTAGATGTGACAGCCTAGAGTATTGTCTGTTCTGCGCTCAGGCCCGCGTGCTTACTTGTTGCTAATATCTCACACTTCAGTTCCGTTGAAGGAGGATGGGGCAAGTGCCTTGGTGGTCTTGGTCGGTGTGCCATTCCTACCGGTGTAGAGAATTCCCTGCCTTAGTTGTTCCCAAGTCTGACCTTTTTAGATTGTTTAAATTTTAATGTAGGGTAATGTAATTATCCTAATAAAGAGCTAGGATTTACTTGTAGTTATCTAAATAAACTACAACTATCAGGAATTAATTACTTCAATATAGGGTTCTGAAATATTATCGCTAGGATACATCTGATTACTTGCTGTGCATTAAATGCAGTATGGACCCTAAGGGTCATATTGAAAAAACAAGGGGTATGCATTGTCACAATTAATCTGCAATATCTACGTTTTATGCAGTACCAAAATTGTTACTGCAAGTTGTTCTGATTTCAGTTTATTTCTTCCCCAGCCCTAGTTATGAGGACGTCGAAAGCGCAGTTGAAACCCGCCTATGTGCACCACACATTGGCCATGGTATAGAGACAGATACGTCAACATGTAACGCCTTGAACGGCAAAAGAGAGTTGCTTAAGAAATAGAAGAGGCCTGCAGTACAAATAGTTAGATTCATGAATTGCGTAAATATTGAGCAATAGCACAGCTGCGTGAAAAGCAGAAATTATAGAGTACTGTTTCAAGACGCTCCTCCCTCTATGTGAGGCTCAGTATCGAGTTTTTTAAGATTAACATAAGGATACAGTCACAAAGCACGGATCACTATCTTATTTTTAATAAAATGTTTAATTCCATTGAACACGAGTACCGTATTCGATGTGGTAGTGGCCCCCCTCTCCATCGACATCATGGAGAACTTAGAGTGCCTTACACTAATTCTTAATGCAGATCACTCAGTTACACTTGCTGTTAGACAATTAATTAGAAAATTAATACGTACAGTGGGGGGACAAAATAATAGAACACCCTAATCGTTTGTTTGCTGAGTAGGAAAAATTAAACAAAATTAAGAATTTTACCACCTAAATTTATAAGTAAAATACATGCGCAACAGT
>JAAUYH010164535.1_pt1 | contig 16232 bp, 13 predicted proteins | sample 7278061 | NCBI WGS metagenome assembly JAAUYH01 (sample SAMN14350203, study PRJNA611818) | marine sediment metagenome | isolation source: surface marine sediment (0.6m) | place: French Polynesia: Moorea | collected 2018-08 | reverse complement strand
TGTGCACACTTAAAGTTGAAGTAACAGGAGACCCTTTAGGTCCGTTTTTGGATGCAAATTTAGCCACAGTAGTCCGTTCAAAAGTCCAAAGGCCAATATTTCTATCGAAGTGAGATTATCTGTGTCGATTATATCTCAGTCGTGCCACAGCAGCCAAGAACATTACCTTGGTAATGAATCGTTTATGTTTGCATGAAGGTTTTGTAACCTGCTCACCTGGTTCAATAATGACTCTCCCATTGATTTGGGTGATATAGAACCACTTGTCATAGATGTAAACGTAGCTCAGCATATAATAGAATGGCAAGGTGATCTTGAAGTGGTTGACGAATGAAAATGACCACTGAACACTTTCAATTCGGTTTTTCAAAGTAAGAAGAGATTTTACATGTCTTGAATCGCTCTGAAGATCCCCAATTTTCAGTGCTCTATGCAAATTTCCAAACGGAACACCGCTTGCATTACTCAGAGCAGCGAACGTTCCCCTCTTCTTCAATGGGACTTTTCGACCTCTATCTTCTAATTCTTTTTCGAATAAGAACGACGTCCAACGCGCCCCTTGTATTTCTTTTTCAAGCTGTTGACGATACTCAGATCATCTTCAGATTTCATGCTTTAGACCGAATCCAAGAGACTGTTCGAATTCCAATGCCGAATTTCACTGAGACATCTTTTATAGCACCTCTGCACAGTTTGCCATTGATAGCGTTTTGTAGGAGATAGTGGTAGAGATTCAACACCTTTTCGTCTGACAAATCATTCCGAGACGACCCTGACTTCATCGGAACAGCTTCGATGCGGGTGGTTCCGAAATTGGAAGATATGCCGGTAGTGGTGAAATTTTATTTCACGACGACAGTTGCACAACTACGAAATGCAAGAACGTTGCACTAATTAAGGAAATTCTGTTTACATGCTATAATTTTCTTCGTAGAGATGGATCATGCAGAACTGAACACGAGCTGGAATAGGGCAGCAAAATAGAGAAGAAAGTTAAGTGAAAGAATTCGGCCAATCTTTCTGAAATGGAGGTAGTATCTAGTATTTCTGTCATACTTTAGTACAGAAACTGATTGTAAGTCATTGAACACTAACTCTATGCATTCTTTCAGCTCCTCTGATCGTTTTAGGGCAAGAAATCGGACAGACTCAGAACGAGAATTAGATTGATCTTTTCCGATTTTGGATTTCTCTACAGCTCTTCGGTATTGTTCAGAATGCTTAAATCCATAGCGCTGTGTAAATTTTGAGTAATTGCTACCCGTTAATTCTTCGTTTAATATTGCAGCAACACCTTCATTCATTTTCTGTCTATTCTGTTGTTGAGAAGAATATGTCACCGAAATGCTTCCCCGACCTGCACGTGTCTTTACTCTGCAGCAACGCTAATGACTAGGATTGAAATAATCTATATGCATCAGTTACTCTTATGTGTCTAAACTTGAATAGAAATCTTTCTGATCCATGGTGAACATAAATCAACCGATCTAAGTATTACAATGAATGTTTGTAAAAAAATTAACAGCAAGCTAATTTAATTTAAGCTCAGTGATGAATGATCATTTGTGTGACTCGAAGATTGTAGATGAAATAAATTAAGCTTATAGGCAAGATAAGCTTTAAAAAGTAAATACAAATACGATATGTTCGTGGAATTCGAAATAGAAGTTTTTTTTGATGCTATGTCTGTTAAACGAAATGCTTTTCTATCATGACAGGCGCGCTGCAATACCTCTACTTGAACAGAAATTGCGGTCTGCTGATAGTGATGAACGTGATGAGCTGGAAATGATGCTCCAATAAAAATACATGTGGAATAGAAGCTACCGCATGAGCTCATGCTTAACAATTTGACCGAGGAAGCCTAGTTTTATTTATTTGCGAAACCTAAATTTCTCCACAATGATATATGTAACTCAAGTAACCGTGTCCTTGCCTTACAATGGCAAACTTAGTGAAAAATAATCCTATGTCAAACACAGCAGACCCATGATAATGGAATCATGATCTCTATTTCGTACAGTTTTGTAGGATTCGCCACTGTCTTTTCCGAATTATTATTTTATGATGGTGATCATTCTAGCGCTTAGCAGTTGTAGAACAGTGATTGTGCTTTTAAGCAAGAACATGACATCGACAGTATGCAACGAAGGATGCTATTAAATCAAGGCGTGGAACGAAGCATTATCTAGCATCAGTAGTACCTTTCGCACTGAAAACAAAAACATGTAGGCATCGAACGGAAGGAACCAAATGAATGTAAGTGTCCGAGACATCCACGCCTTTGGCCCAAATTCATGATCTAAACCCTTATACGCCTCACCGACATTCACAGCCAGAATCGACTACCACCAAGGGAGGTAGGTGCTTCGAGCCATCGCTGCTGCTGCAAGCGAAAAATCTTACCCTAGCTTTGTTAACCTGCCTCCCTTTGCAATTTTCTGAGACCAATCATGGTTTTGGCCAAGCGATTGTTAATTCCGGCGAAAAACTGAACTACTTAATACTGGGATAGTAACACCTCTTCAGCTGCAAATTTTGTGCCACCTTCCTCTGCTTGAGATCAGTAACACTTAAGCCATATTCTCTGAAATGTGAAAACACTTCCATTAACCAAGCAAAACAAAATCGAAAATTTCCTATATATCGATGATGGTAATTCTACTTACGTAAAAGATTAAACTGGGAAAGAAAGTCAAGCCACTTTCGTCGGCGAGAGATTCCGATTGAATGCATCGCTCATTTCGGCTGTACGCCGAGCTTTATTGATAAAATTGAAATCGAATCAGTTAAGGCTTACTCAACCAGTTTTCAGAAACGTCTAATCATCGTTGATGAACCAAAAATAGTGTTCGATAAGAATCGATTATAAGATGCAATGAATTCGCGGTTTCGCCTATTTCCATAAACCACGAATATAAACTTCAGATTTTTTCCGAGCCTACAATTAAGATGCAATCATTTAACCATCAGCCGAAGACGATGTAGATACAAAAAAATTTCTAGTAAATCAGCGTTCTGAGAAAATGGGCAACCTCAACAGAGATAATTTTCCCTCTTCTATGTCATAAGAAAGACATTTTTTGAATTGCATGGAATTCATGTTTCTGCGAATATCTTTCGCAAAACTGAAATCCGCCTAGTAGCATTTATCTCATTATTGCGATGTCTCCAAGCAGAGAGAGTATAAATTCAATATACAGTGTGATGCTCTAATTTTTTAAAGTAATGATCGGAATGCTATAATAAGCACGACATAGTACGGTCTAAGGAACCGATTGCACGATTTGGAAATTTATCATAGACAAATTACTGAAGTCTCTCGAAATCAATTGACGCAACCTGAGAACTAAAATGAAATTCCAAGAATTATAGTACAGGTTCGTGTGTCAATAAATTTTCGAAAACAATCGTTTTCTGTTAAATTTAAAGCTATCTGTGACTGATCTCTCTAGAACCTTCGATACTTCGGACTCATTGCTTCTGCAACTTGAGTCGAAAAGCTCAAACGAATCTTCATCATGCAAAAACTTTGAGTATTCTGAAAAATTGGCGTGTGCATCCTGGATAGTTTCGTGGAAACAAAAATAAGCTTGTTGCTTAGAACGATCTACTGTATGTAGACGTATCAGTTTTCTTTTTGCCCACGAATATAACACAAAGTATAGTAACATACTCTTCTGTTTAGAATTAATTGACCCTTTAGCTGCATTTCTATGTTCATTTTTAGTTGACCCTATTCTACTCAAAATTCGAAGAAGACAACTCTCTGTTATTCTACTCTTTCCTCGATATATCGATCGGATTATTGTAGACAGAAGGGTCATGCTTTACCTTCTAACTTTTGATTGCCTACAGTAAGATAGGTTTCGGCTTTTTGACCAGTTTCTACAGGGCAATTTGTTTCTGTCGATTGACGGAGCAATTTACAGGCTCCATAGCTTTTTAGATATCATCTAGCTCTTGCAGGTTCTTCGATAATCCTTCGTATGGAGGATGAGCATAACTTGTTGTAGGGGATGTAGAAGCATGACGTTAACGAAACCTTTTTCAAATGAAATTTTCAACCGGAATTCTATGGGATGTCGGAATGATTCAAACATATCATACACTGCGAACATGAAGATGATAAAAAGGACAAGCATGCTCATGAAGTTTGAAGTCAAAGGAACTCAGAGCGTCCTTAATCCTTCTCTCAACTGAAAAGGGTCAATTAATTCTGAACGGAGGGAGTAATAGCTAACTTTATCATTGACTATCAACACAAATTAAAATATTGGAACTAAAAATAGAACTCAACACAAGAATGTACTAGAGTGTTTTACAGTATTGCAAAAGTTGACAACTGACGCTGGTGGTGGTCTCAATTCTGCGGGGAAAAGCGGTACTTGCAATGAACTCCGACACCCAGGAATAATATGCTTCACAAAATGTCCTTCTAGAAATATAGGTATCTTTTACCTTCATAACGGGAAGCTCTCGGAGAAAGGCTTGCCTCCTAGTCACACAAAACGATATAAAAGAAAATCTATCCTAAGAAATGTACAGTACACTACTACTTATCGCTCAAAGGTTGAATCGGTGATCAGAATATTGGTAGTCTCGTGGAGTGTGGTATGTAGCCTAGCTACGATATGGTTTCCGAGAATCAGAGTTTTGAATATCGAAATTGCACTCGGCACAGTCTTCTACTGCATCCCCTCCGCCAGAAAAGTCTTCAACCTTATCTAGCATAAAATTTTGTGCACGAGCTGCTGAAAAACTCAAAATCTTCGTAAAGAATTGGCCTGATACACACGACGAACAGTGAATATATTACAGCGTAACGAAATACAAATGCCGAGCACGTTACAATAGCCCAAGTCTGCGAAAATGCTAATGGCGCCTCGTAAGAGCCTCACCGCTCGCTTGTACTCAGAGGATTGCATTATTGTCACTACTTTCGCTGCTGAGCTTAATGCCATTGGACCGCTCCCCAGTTCGTTACAGTGTTCCCGTGCAAACGATTCTAATTCTTTTACATGTTTCGAGGTTGCTCGTTTCTATTGCTCCTGCGATTCGATACCCACCTTTTCACCACCTTCAGGCGGCTCTTCATGTTAAAATTTTAGCAATAAATCGTCTTGCCCAAGTTCCATATCCTTTTCTTGGGGCTTTGTCACCATCTTTCACTACAGGACAGCATGGAAACGTCTGTACTTGGCGACGATTTGTTTACTTCCTAGTTACTCATGCATCGTGGACACAGATTATTACTGCGTACAGGTGATAAATGAGTTGCTCTATGACTGCACTTCGTCCCATGGCGTTTTGTGGTTCGTTCAAAAAAAAGATGATGTTTATTAAAAACGTTGCGGTTCACGCTCATGGACCCGACACACCGACTTGGGACGGCCACGACAACACCTGCTCATTGCGCGGATGACTATCGAGCACGTCATTGGTGAAAAACTTGGCTGCATCACAAAACATTCGGACAGCTTCTTCAGGTGTCTCCTTCACCACACCATGTCCCAAGTTGAGAATGTGCGGGCCAGGCCGCGCGCCCAGCAAGCATGACTGCACTGCATCACGAATAGTGTCCGGGCTGCCGGAAAGCAGGACTGCCGGGTCGACATTACCTTGAATACACACATCGTCGCCAAGACGACGACGCGCATCCGTCATGTCGATAGAGGCATCGAACGCGAACACATCAACACAATGCGCGAGTTCCTCCTTCATCATTTCCAACTTGCCGCCGGCGCCGTTGGCGAAGAAGAACAACGAGGCATCGGGTCGTTCTTTCTTGATTCCTTCCGCTGCCATTCGTACCCACGGCAGCGCACTAGACTTGAACTGGTTCGGTGTCATGTGATGCGCCCAAGACTCGAATAGCTGCACGGCGTGAGCACCGGAGTCAAGTTGGTAAATCGCGTACTTAATCACCATTTGAGTGATGGCATCCAGCAGGATGCGAAGAGCCCCGCACTCGTCACTGGTGGGACCCAGCATGAGTCGCTTCGTATTCGCGATGTGTTTCGAGGAGCCACCCTCTACAGAGTAGGCAGCGAGGGTGAACGGGGCACCCACAAACCCGAGCAGTGCGGAATCGGTGCCACCAACGTCGAGCCGTAAGTTTGCGAGGGCTTCAGCGACAAACGGCAGCGAGGAAGCAGGGTCAAAAGCTTCGGCGCGACTCAACACATCACGGGCGCGCGATATGGAGCGCACGGGTTGGGGTAGTACGGGCCCTTTGCCAGGCACGACGTCGAAATCGATGCCAAGGGCAGGGAGGGGCGTAAGGATGTCGGAGAAGAGAATGACGGCATCAGTGCCGAATGCATGCCACGGCTGCAGGGACAAGGTGCGTACAATGGCTGCATCCTCGCTTCGCGTGCGAAACGGCATTTTGTCCGAATACGCGCGAAACGACGCCATATACCGGCCGGCCTGGCGCAGCAGCCAGACCGGCGCACGATCAACAGGCTGCCCGGAAGCGGCTCGAAGCAGTAGCGGGACATCAGTAGAATCGGTTTTGGCAACGGCCGCAGTGGTGGTGCCACTATCATTCGCAGTCATCATAGTCGACGTGACAGAGGGGGCGCGACGAAGAGTACGAAAACGTGTCAATGGGTGGGTCGACGTGCGGCATGTTTCGCGTGAGCCTGCGCCAAAGCGCACTCGACACGGTGGTGTAGCGAACGCCATGCCCTACGGGATGAAGCGGCACATTTCAGGAGATAATTAGGATCTGGGGTGATTGGAGCTAGATCGGCAGCTGCATGGCGATACTTACAGTAGGTGTGCTCCCTGGCTGAATCGTGCTGCGCTGCATTAGGTAATGTTCACTCTCTAGTCTACTGTCGCTAACGTTTCTGCAACGCAATCGTCTAAGTTTCAGTACAAGTAGAATAAACTTCGTTCTTGCAACAGTTAACCAACTCGAGACCTAAGTAATCTTACGTATCTCGCTTTCGGAAGTAACCTTCCGAGTGTGACGCCAGCCATTCCTGCTTCACTGTCACCACGTTCCGGAGGTAAGGTTTCGTGGTCATGACCAGCTCATCGAACACGATCCATCTCGGCCGCTTGCCTCTCAAAACACTGGACGGGTGAATCTCCACGGCCACCTTGGTATCGCCTTCCACCCCGACCAGCTCGTACTTCCCATCCGGCCGCACACATGCGACGTTGCGGAAATACCCCGCTACGATACACCTTGCCAACAGCTCTTCGGAGTCATCCGTCTCCACATGCAGCGGTCTCATTACGCGCGCATGCAGGACCACTTCATCGCGCGCACAAATCTCGAGGAGCTGGGAGCGCACGTTCGCGGCCGCCTCGAGCGCACGCTGATTCACGAAATACTCGCGACAAAACTCCTTCTTCCTCGTCTCGCCGTGCACGCTCAAGTACTCGGCCAGCACGCGCACCATGCTCATGGTGTCGCCACGCAAGCTCACAAATCTTCGATGTGCCGCCTTCGCCGCCTCCCGCTTATCTTTCGGCGCCATAAACACCGTGCCCTCAACACTCAGCATCGCCGCCGCCGCGCACATCATCTCGACACAGCCCAAGCGCACACTTTCGAGCAGCGACCTCGCCAACTTCGGAGTTACCGGCAGTCCAGACATAACTTTACCCGTTTCAGTGAGTGCCATATTTTCGTCAAACGCGCCGAGTAGGACCAGTCCCTGCAGGCCGCGCTGCATCGCTCTTTTCGACGGCGCATCGACGAATGGAAATTTCTTCAAGGCCTCAGGTCGACCACCACCCGCCGCCGCAATTTGCAGGAGAGCCGGCGCCGGGTCAACCCTCAACATCTCAGGAGTAGGAAATCCCTTCATTTGTTTCGCCGCCTCTACAGTATACAAACGAAACACGACACCATCCTCTGTTCGCCCGGCACGACCCGCACGTTGCTCAGCTTGTGCCTTTGAAATGGGTGCCACTCGCAGTCCATCTGCGTACATCCCCGCGATGGGTAGTAGAGCCCTCAACTTATGCACCCCACTGTCTACAACATAGCGCACACCTGGAATCGTGATGGAAGTCTCGGCAACATTCGTCGCGAACACGACCTTTCTTGCCTTCACCCCTTCAGGTAACGGGGTGATAGCTTTCACCTGTTCCGCAGCAGGCAGAGCAGCGTAGAGGGTATGAATACGTATGTCATTTTTCGCATGGGAAGGTAGCACACGATCGATTCGTTCGCGCAACAATGCGGCGGCGGCAAACAGGTCGTCCTGGCCCGGCAGGAACACCAGCACGTCACCCGGCCAGGAGTAATCGACGTGCACCTGAAGGGCGGCGGTGGCCGCCGCGTCGACGTAGTCGCTCACGGGCGTGCGGGTGTACATGACGTTGACTTTGTACAGGCGGCCGGGCACCTGGATGATGGCCACGGACAGGGCACCAGACTCGAAGAACTTCTTCAGGCGCTCCGCGTCGGTGGTGGCCGAGGCGGCGACCAACTTGAAGCTTTTCTTGCGCTGCAGGGCGCCGCGCGCCGCGCCGAGGACCAGGTCGGTGTTGACGGAGCGTTCGTGCACCTCGTCGACGACGACGTGGGAGTAGCGCGACCAGGCGTCGTCACGCTCACGCAGCAGCACACCGTCCGTCACGTAGCGGATGCGCGTGCCGACGCTGGTCTTCTCGTCGAAGCGCACGGCGTAGCCCACCTCGCCACCCACGTCCACGCCGCGCTCCCACGCCACGCGCGCGGCGACGGACATGGCGGCCACGCGCCGGGGCTGCGTGACCACGATGCGGGCGTGGGGGTTGCGGCCCAGAATCTGCTGCGGCAGCTGCGTGGTCTTCCCACTGCCGGTCTCCCCCACCAGCACCAGCACATCGGCCGTGTTCAGCGCCCTCGCAATCCTGTCCGCGAACGCGTTCACGGGCAGCAGTGGCTGCGTGTCCTCCGTGACGGTCGCCATCGGTGCGCCATGGCGGCGGCGCTTCTTCGCCCTCATCGCGGCGGGCGTCATGGGCTGGTAGTCGCGTTTCTTTATGGTCGGCGTCGCCAAGTTGAGTCGGGTATACGCACGTCGTTCGCATTGACACGTGGCCACATGTCACCCATATTGATCCCACCACCGTCGCCCAGCAATACCACAATCCCACCCACGACGCCCCACGCGATGGTCACCACGACGAACCCGACCGCGCCGTCGGAGGTGCGCATCCAGCTGAAGAGCGGGTTCCCCGCGAGCCGGTATGGGGAGGCCGACGGCGTGCAGCTGTCCGTGCCGTCGCACTGCGGGCGCAAGGCGCTACGCGCCGTGGTGCAGCAGCTGTTGTCGCTGGGCGACGGCGACGCGCCCGACTTCCACTTCCTCGTCGCCGTGGACACGTCGGGCATCCCACTGCGCACAACGCTGGGCAAGTTTCTCGTCCGCCACAAGCTCAGCTCGGAGTCGGTGCTGCACGTGACCTACTATCTACCGCTGCCGCCGCCCGAGAAACGCTCCCCCGAAGCACCCCCGCTGCCTAGCTGGCTGTCGTGTCTCTCAGCACATGGCGGAAAGCTACTCGCCGGCTCCTACTGCGGCGCGGTGTCGGTCGACGGCGAGCTGGTGACGGGTGCGCACGCAGCGCCCGTCAAGTCGGTGGCGTGGACGAATGATGGGCAGCACTTCCTCACCGCGGGCCAGGACGAGTGCGTGCGTATGTGGGACGGGGAGAAACGCGCCGAAGTGGGCGTGCTGCGTGCGGAGGATGTCGGCGCTTGTTCGAGCTTCGAAGCCGTCGCGACGGCGCAGGGCGTGGCGGCGGCCGGCGCGTTCGACGGCTCTGTATGGCTGCTCCCGCAAGGCGACGCGCCGTCGCAGGCGATTGAGGCGGTTCGACTCGGTGAGGCCACCGGGCTGTGTGTCGGCTCGGCTGTCTTCGATGGCCCCAAGTCGCTGTTCACCGGTGGCTGGGACGGCGTGGTGCGGGCGTGGGACATCGTCGCCGCGTCGCTGTCGTCTGTGATACCTGCGGGCGGACGCTCCGTGACTGGTGTCTGTGTCGTGAAATCGGCGTGTGTCGTGTCGGCGGTCGATGGCGCCGTGCGCGTGCTGGACGCGCGAGGCGAGCAGGGCGTGGTTGCGGCGTGCAAGCGCCGGGGCGCGCACAACGCCGCGGCGAACGATGTCGCGTGTGTAGCGGAAAATGCGGTCGTCACTGGTGGGGCGGATGGCGAGGTAAAGATGTGGGACTTGCGCGCGATGAACGACCCGGTGCACAGCATGAAGCATGGAGATGGAAACGTCAATGTTCTTGCGGTTACTGGATTGGATAATGTTGTTATTGCGAGTGCAGGGTCGGACGGGAAGATCGCCAAGTTCGATATGCGAGAAAGTTGATGCTCATAACTAATGTACTTTACATAATTGGTATAAAGAGAAATGTTTTCTGTGCACAAGAACGACGGTTGTGGTGCGAGTAATTTCGTGAGTAGGAAATCCCTTCATTTGTTCCGACGCCTATACGTTATACTGTACAATCGAAACACGACACCATTCCCCGTTCGTCCAGCACGACCCGCACGTTGTTCTAGCGCCTCTTCCTGGGCTTGACATCGATTTCGACGTCGTGCCTGGAAAGTGGCCTGTATTACTCCGCCGGTGCGCTCCGTATCCCGCGCTCGAGATGTGTTGAGTCGCGCCGAGGCTTTTGACCTTGCTTCTTCGCTGCCGTTTGTTGCTGAAGCTCTCGCAAACTTACGACTCGATGTTGCAGTTTGGGCGCCCCGTTCACCGTCGCTGTCTGCGCTGTAGAGGGTGGCTCTTTGAAAGACATCGCGAATACGAAGCGACTCATGCTTGGTCCTACCGATGACGAGTGTGGGGCTCTTTGCATCCTGCAGCATGCCATCGCGCAAATGGTGATTAAGTATGCGATTTACCAACTTGACTCAGGTGATGGGCATATCACATGGCACCGAGCCAATTCAAGTCTAGTGCGCTGCACTGGATACGAATGGCAGTGGCAGGAATCAAGAAAGAACGACCTGATGCCTCGTTGTTCTTCTTCGCGAACGGCGCCAGCGGCAAGTTGGAAATGATGAAGAAGAAACTCGCGTATTTTGTTGATATGTTCGCATTCGATGCCTCTCTGGATATGGCGGATGCGCGACGTCGTCATGGCGACGATGTGTGTATTCAATAAATGTCGACGCAGCGGTCCTGCTTTCCGGCAGCCCGTACGGTATTCGTGATGCGGTGCAGTCATGCTTGGCTGGGGCTCGACACGGTCCTCATATTCTCAACCTGGGCCATGGTGTGGTGAAGGAGACGCCAGAAGAAGCTGTTCAAACGTTTTGTGATGCAGCCAAGTTTTTCACCAAAAACGTACTCGATAGTAATCCGTGCAATAAGCAGGTGTTGTCGTGGCCGTCCCAAGTCGGCGTGTCGGGACCATGAGCGTGACCTACAGGGTGCTAATGAACATCATCCTTTTTGAATAAGGAAAGAAACACATTGGGACGAAGTACAATCATAGAGCAACTCAATTATCACCTTCCGAACGATAATCTGTGTTCACGATGTATGAGTAGCTAGGAAGTAACCAAACCGACGCCACGTCTAGGCCTTTCCATGTTGTCCCGTATTGAAAAATGTTTACAAAGACCCGAGAAAATGATATAGAACTTGAGCAAGACGATATATTGCCAAATTTTCAACATGAAGAGCTGCCTGAAGGTAGTGAAAAGTTGCGTTTCGAACCGCGGGAGCAATGAAAACAAGCAGGTACCAAACATGTAAAAGAATTACAATCGTCAGCAAGGGAACACTGCTGCGAACTGGTGTGTGTTCCCATGACAATAAGCACAAACATAAAATATGCCAATAAATTTGTTTTGAGAGCAGAAGTAATACACTGCATGATCAGAAATAATTATGGAAGTTGCAACGATTTCTACTTAATTTCAACGATTAGGAACCGAGAAAAGCACTGCTATTACCAGTCGATTCATTGATTCGTTTGATCAATCTGTCCCAAGGCTTCAAGCTGACAATGAAAGGGAAGACGAAGCAATGCGACGAAAAAGAAACATTTCGCTGACGAACTTCTATATTCAATCGATTCAAAGGGATGGAGATGCGGAGAAGTGGAAAAAGGCATTCATTGCGAATTAAAGAAAACCATTTCGCTTTCTCATACCAAATAGATCCCTACTAGAGAGCAAGGTACCACGGCAATTCTGTTTAGTGTAGCTTTTTCACGGATACACCTGCTGCTTCACTATGCATTACGTGTGCAAGCTATGTTGTCGTGACCTGTAAATTCTGTCCCTTTTCGGCATAACTACCGGCACTCCAATAGAGCTTGCAAATTCAACAAAACAATTCGAACATGCTACATTTCAATTAGAGATCGTTTACTCAGTACTGTACTTCTCAGTTACATGTGCGTACTGTACTATGAATCTTCAGTCAGAAACATAGCTTTAGTTACCCGATGGCCACATGTTTCGTTGCCGAATCGCTACTGTCGTTTCTCGATGAAAACTCAATAACTATTGTACAACTTGCCCTTCAAAAAGCTTGTAAACTACTTATTTTTCGAAAATAATGCATAGTAAAAGTGTAGCTTGTTTAAGAACTAGGCGAAAAATGGCAAAAGTGAACACCTCTTTGCTAACCTGCCGATTGTCTATTCCAAGGTCTAATCATGTAATCACAAAGATAGCTCAGCAACGAGCTTGTATTGGGTTCAGGCAATCATCAGGTTGCTTTTCCAGTAGAATTCGTCTTGCATGCTCTAAATGTGAAGTACTGCTTTTTTAGAACGACGAAGAACTATTTCACACGTAGTAAAGAGCATTTCTAGGACGAAATGAGCACGAAGTGCCAATACACGAACCTCTACAGTTGAGTAGTTAATATTTGTCGTGAAGGTATAAGGAGAAATGATTTGTGTGAACAGGAACAACGATTGTGGTGCAAGTATGGGGCAAGAGGACGGGACAGGAGGCTCAATCGAGATTGCGTTTTCCAAAAGAAAACGACGGCGAATTCGCGCAGGGCGAATGGAACATTTGAGGCGTACACAAAACGTATTGGCGGTCACCAAAGAAAAGCGGGGGATGGTGGTGGGATCGCACTGCATTGGATGACAGATGTATAGCATGCAAACGGTGTGTGCGAATTCGTTGCGCGATTTCGTGACCGCATCTCGTCATCGGCGCTACCCAACGCCGGTGAATTGTTGAGGTGCACGGCGCACAGCGGTGTGGCACCTTCAGATAGGCAGCATCGCGCATGACGCAGCTGCTGCGACGATGACGGACGGACGTATGGCGACCTGGACGCTGTTCGCGACAACGATTAGCGTGGTTCTGGCGCACCCGACGACAAGGACGACGGCGTCGCCCGAGGCCGCGCACGCGCTCGCGGCCGGCGCCACGCAACCGCCGCCGCAAGCCCCGGCGGCGCGGGCGGCGAAGCCTTCGCGCGCGACGCTGTTCTACATCGGCGCGGCCATCGGGGTGTTGGTGGCCGTCGCGATTTCGGTGGCGGGCGTGCGTGCACGGCGACGACGACGCAAGCAGATAGAACTGGAGGACGTAGAGGCATCGGGATTGTAGAGTAGTACCAATGAGGCCCGTGGTGGGTCTCCTCCATAAAGTGAACCATTGCTTACACCAGCGCCCCCACCCCGCCATGTCGCAGACGAACACCCAAGCCGAGGTTGCGGCTGAGACCGAGGCCAACTGGCGCGACGGCCTCGCCGCCATCACGGCGGAGCCGCGCAACGAGGGCATCGTACGCCGCTTCGTGCGCTTCGCCGTCGCGCTCGCGGCGTTGCCCCCCGCCGTGTACTTCGGCTTCCGCTACACACTGCGGAATCACGTGCCGGCGAAGGTGCTGCAGCGCTTGCCGCCCGCGCTGTCACCCACCATTATTGCGGGCATCGCCGCCGTGCTCGCCGTCAACATCATCACCGCGTCGTTCGCACTCATCGCCGTGGCGGAGAAGCCGCCCGGCAACACCGCGTCGGATAATGCCAGCGAACGACCGAAAGACGAGTAAACTGCCGGTACAACCAACGTTTTGTGAAGGCATTACATGCCATGTTTTTGTATCGCTATAGCTTTCTCGTGCCCCCTTGCTGAAGCGCTGGAACGAGCTGACGCCATCCCAACCAGATGGCCTTTGACATGCGTTGGAGTTTGTGACGAGGTAAGTAGGATTGGCGAAGATAGCGTGCAAATTCTGAGAGTATCTATCGCACGATTGAACGCGCCACCTCGTATTTCCTAGTAGCGTATGCGATAAATCACACGGCCATCTGTTTTTTGATACTGTAGCACTAGAAAATTGATCCTGCATTTTTGCTCCTTCCTCGAATTACCGTATCATGGACGACCGAGAGAAAAAAATCGATGCGCTACTGAATTTTCAACGCGATGAGCTCCGACGTCTCACTCCGCTGCGCGATGACGTAGATGCGAAGCTTGCTGCGGCGAGGGCGCGTGTGACACTCGCGGCGGACCGTGTGTCGGCGTGCCGCGGGCTGGTGAGGGCGAGACGGAAGGGCGCGGTCATACACGAAGCGATGGAGAGCGAGAGTCTGAGCGAAATGATAAACGCCGTCGAGAATGGTGACGTGAATGGCGTGCTGGAACCTAGTCGAAGCTCGATTGCAGCCAATGGCGCCCCGGGCTCGCGCGGCACTTTACCGCCGGTGGGAATGCTCTACACATCGCTGCAGAAACGCTACGAGGCGCCGAGACAATCGTTCATCGGACCGACCGCGACCGGCGTGCTGCACTTGGAGCCCCATTTCAAGGCTAGTGAGGAAATCACCCCGGACTCGCGCTTGGTGCTGTTGTACTGGTTCGACCGGAACGGCGACAACTGGCGCACACACGTCAAACCGCCGCGTCGAGTCGAGGGTGCTGGACGGATAGGTGTGTTGGCGACACGCAGTCCGAATCGACCCACACCGATTGGTCTGTCTTTTGGGGACGTGGTGCGAGTAGATGGGAATAGAATCTATTTGCGTGGGTTGGACGTGCTTGACGAGACGCCTGTCATCTCGGTCCGGTTGTACAACTCGAATGACCGATTCGTTGATTCACGAATGGGCTGGTTGGACGACAAGACGGGAGTACGACCACTGCACTACGACGTGGCGGACAAGCTGAAGCGCGTGGAATTCGACGATTCGGTGATGGAGAAACTACGTGTTGCGAACGTCGACGCCGAAGTGGTGCGCAGCGCGTTGGCACGGGGGCACGGTCGGGACGGCATCCTACCGCAGGGCGCGTTCCGCATCCTGTTCGAGGCGCGCGGCGCCAACGGGGTGCTGGTGACGGAGGTGGTGTCGGGGATGAGAAAGGAGGTGTGCGACGCGGAGGCGATAGTGGATCCAGAGCTGGCGATACACGCGCGATTTAAAAAACTAGAAGACATACCCGGGTACTGGTAAACGAAGCCACGGCCACCTTACGTGTTGCCGACCGAGCGCATCTGCCCGCCCGACACGAGCTCGACCTTGAAGATGCGCCCGCCCATCTTCTGGATGCGCTGCTGCTCGGCGTACCACGACGAGAACGGCACGTACTTGGTCGTGTACACGTTCTGCAGCTCGCGGAAGGTGTACAGCCGCGACTCGCTCGGCAGCACGAACGTCACCTTGAAGCGGCGCCGGTCCTTCTCCACACCGCTGCTCTTGATGCGCAGCTTCCCCAGCGAGCCCACCCCGCTCCCGTCCATGTCGTACGCCATGCGCGGCGTGGGCAGCCCCCGCTGCGTGCACACCTGCGGAACGCCGCAGGGCGCAGCCGTGCGCAGCACGCTCGGTGCAGTGAAAGCGTACATAGTGTCGGTGGGTTCTATGAGGGTACGACTATCGCTTTTGTTTCCGCGATGCGATTTTCACGTGCCTGGGAGGTTCGATTTCGAGTTCCGAGATATTTTCTTTATCATACCCGAAATATTTCAATTATTTTCGAAATCTCCTGAAAACTTTCCCTCAAATACTCTGCAGTCGCCGTCGTACCCAGAAAACCTCTTCATCCAACACCAGTTCTATCGCGGAGATTTACGATGAGCCACCCTCCATAGCGTATACAACGAGGGAGGTCGCCGTTGTACCCTCAGTAACCTGAGCTACCATTACGCGATCTACCTGCGGGATTTGAGTTCCTTCTTCATCTTTGAAACCGGTCGCTGTCATACCCTCAGCAACCAGAGCTACCATCACCCGCTCCGCCTGCGGGATTCCCCTGATCACACCGTTGTCGCCGTACC
>JAAUYH010061981.1_pt1 | contig 16232 bp, 17 predicted proteins | sample 7278061 | NCBI WGS metagenome assembly JAAUYH01 (sample SAMN14350203, study PRJNA611818) | marine sediment metagenome | isolation source: surface marine sediment (0.6m) | place: French Polynesia: Moorea | collected 2018-08 | reverse complement strand
TCGTCGAGGCCCTGCTTCTTCAGCGCGGAAACCTCGGCGTCGAGCACGTCACCCGACATTTCCTCGACCATGACTTCATGCTCGAGCAGGCGGGCGCGGACATTTTGCGGGTTGGCACCTTCCTTGTCGATCTTGTTGATCGCCACGATCATCGGCACGCCCGCCGCCTTGGTGTGGTTGATCGCCTCGATCGTCTGCGGCATCAGCCCGTCATCGGCGGCCACCACGAGGATCACGATATCGGTGACATTGGCACCGCGCACGCGCATCTCGGTAAAGGCCTCATGGCCCGGCGTATCAAGGAAAGTGACGGTGTCGCCATTCTTCATCTGCACCTGGTAAGCGCCGATATGCTGGGTAATGCCGCCTGCTTCGCCCGCGACCACGTCGGTGCCGCGCAAGGCGTCGAGCAGCGAGGTCTTGCCGTGGTCGACATGACCCATGATCGTGACCACCGGCGGACGCGGCTTCAGCGTTTCTTCCGGATCGACATCGGCCTCGGTATCGATTTCGACATCGGCTTCGGAAACGCGCTGGATCTTGTGGCCGAACTCCTCGACCAGCAATTCCGCCGTATCCTGGTCGATCGTCTGGTTGACGGTCACCATCGAGCCCATGTTGAACAGCGATTTCACCAGGTCGGCGCCTTTTTCGCCCATGCGCTTGGCCAGTTCCTGCACGGTGATCGCTTCCGGCACGACCACGTCGCGGACCTGCTTTTCGCGCGGTTCCTGCGGCTGTCCCGACAACTGGGCACGGCGTTCCTTCTCACGAGCACGCTTGAGCGCAGCCAGTGACCGAGCACGCGCGGCGCCGTCCTCACCGCGCAGCGCACGGTTGACCGTGAGCTTGCCGGACTGGCGTCGATCGCGCCGGTCGGATCGGCCCGGTTTCTGCTTCTCGGGCTTGCGCTTCGGCGTCTCGACCGGGGTGAACTTGCGTGCCGGCGGCCGCTTGTCGTCCTTGGTCTCGGTGGTTTGTGCGGCGGCAGCAGAAGCGTCGGCAGCGGCCTTCTCGGCCGCGGCGATCTCTTCCTGTGCCTTGCGGGCTCGTTCTTCCTCGGCCTTGCGGTTTTCCTCGGCGCGCTTCTTCTCTTCCTCGGTCTGTTCCTTTTTCAGCTTGGCATCGCGCTTGCGCTGTTCCTCCATCGCGGCGAGACGGGCTTCCTCAGCTTCACGCAGCAGCTTCGCCTGCATTTCCTGGCGGGAAAGGACGTCGTCTTCCTTGGCTTTCGGCGCGGGCTTTTCGGCGGCGGGAGCAGGCGCAGGTGCGGGCGCCGGCATTTCCTTGGCCACTTTCTTCGCAGCTTCCTGCGCGCCGGGCTTGCCGACGAGCTTCTTGCGCTTCACCTCGACCACGACCTTGTTGGTGCGGCCGTGGCTGAACGTCTGTTTGACCTCGCCAGGCTCGACCGAACGCTTCAGCCCCAACGGCTTGCGTGCGGGTTTGGCGGTTTCTTTGCTATCTTCACTCATCTAACAGACTTAATCCTTAAAAAACAAATATATCAACTATTTATCCAGCTCTTCAGCCGGGTCACGCAACCTTCTTCTCTGTATCACCGGACAGATTGGCAGGCCCAATGAAGTGGAGCCACCGATCCAGCATATGTGATATCCGCCCCGCCGCGCGCACATCGGTAATACCGATATGCACCACATTCTGGCGGCCCAATGCCATAGAAAGGCCCTGTCGGTCCACCGGCAAAGTGATTCCGCGGAAATCCTGTCCCTCGCGTTCTGATCCGACGCGCCATGCCTGGTCGAGCCTCGAAGACCCGTCGGCGCCTGCATCCGCTGCGTGCAGCAGCATGGCAAGCTCGCCGCGCCGCGCGGCGGTTTCGATCTTTTCAGAACCAGTCAGCAAGGTGCCGCCGCGCGCTTCCAGCCCCAGCCTGTCCAATGTGGCCCGTTTCAGCGCCGATTCAAGCTGGTCGGGCAATTCCGCTGGAAAGTCGACGGTTCCCGACTTGAACGCGCGCGCCAGGGCGCCTTTCAGCTGTCCCTTGGCAATTGCGGTTTCAAGCGCAGCCCGGTCGACGCCAATCCATGCTCCCCGGCCCGGTGCTTTCGCACGGACATCGGGGGCAACCTTGCCATCGGGTCCCAGCGCCAGCCGCACCAGTTCTGCCTGGGGACGGCTATCCCCGGTCAAAATGCATTTACGGTGTGGCGCGCGGTCTAGATCTTTAGAGCGCGTCTCATTGGGGAGCTTCCGCATTCGCGTCCTCCCCAGTTTCTGAACCGCCATCGGCCTCTGCCTCTGCCGGTTCATCCTCGTCCTCGAACCAGTGAGCGCGGGCCGCCATGATGATTTCGTTGCCCTGCTCCTCGGTGAGGCCATATTCCGCCAGCACGCCATCGGGCTCCGGCTTGCGATTGTCATTACGCCGGCGCGGCTCGGCCTTGCGCTTGAGCACCAGCTCGTCGGTAGCTAGGTCCGCAACGTCGTCGAGCGTCTTCAGGCCTGCTTCACCAAGGGTTACCAGCATGGCTTCCGTCAGGTGCGGCAGCTCCGCCACATCGTCCTCGACGCCCAGTTCGCGCCGCTTGTCGCGGGCTTCGGCTTCCTGGCGCTCCAGCGCTTCAACCGCACGGCTCTGCAATTCGGCGGCCAGTTCGTCGTCAAAGCCCTCGATACCCGAGATTTCTTCCGGCGCGACATAGGCGACTTCTTCCAGCTCGGTGAAGCCTTCGGCAACGAGCAGCTGCGACAGGGTCTCGTCGACGTCGAGCGCTTCCTGGAACATTTCGGTACGGGCGGTGAATTCTGCCTGGCGCTTCTCACTGCTGTCGGCCTCGGTCATGATGTCGATGGCGAGACCGGTCAGCTGCGAAGCAAGCCGGACATTCTGGCCGCGACGGCCAATGGCGAGGCTCAGCTGGTCATCGGGAACAACGACCTCGATCCGGCCTTCCTCCTCGTCGATCACGACCCGGCTGACCGTTGCCGGTTGCAGCGCGTTCACGACGAAGGTCGCAATATCTTCCGACCAGGGAATGATGTCGATCTTCTCACCCTGCATTTCCTGCACGACCGCCTGGACGCGGCTGCCCTTCATGCCGACGCAGGCGCCGACCGGGTCGATTGAACTGTCATGGCTGATCACACCGATCTTGGCGCGCGAGCCCGGGTCACGGGCAGCAGCCTTGATCTCGATGATGCCGTCATAGATTTCGGGCACTTCCTGTGCGAACAGCAGGCGCATGAAATCGGGATGCGCGCGGGACAAGAAAATCTGCGGCCCGCGATTTTCGCGGCGCACGTCCATGATCAGCGCCCGGACGCGGTCACCGACACGGGCGGCTTCACGCGGAATCTGCTGATCGCGACGAATAACGCCTTCCGCGCGCCCCAAATCGACGACTACGTGACCAAATTCGACGGATTTGACCACGCCGGTGATGATCTCGCCGCCACGGTCCTTGAATTCCTCATATTGGCGCTCACGCTCGGCGTCGCGGACCTTCTGGAAGATCACCTGTTTTGCCGACTGGGCGTCGATGCGGCCCAGGTCCACTTCCGGCAAGGGATCGACAATGAAGTCACCAACCTTTGAACCCGGTTCCAGCTTTTCCGCCTGTTTCAGGTCGACCTGCTTGAAATAGTCCTCGACCTCGTCGACGACTTCGACCACCCGCCAAAGGCGCAGGTCACCGGTGTTCACGTCCAGCTTGGCACGAATGTCATTCTCGGCACCATAGCGGGCGCGCGCTGCTTTCTGGATTGCTTCTTCAAGGGCCTCGATGACGATCGCCTTGTCGATCATCTTCTCCGTGGCTACCGCGTTCGCAATTGCCAGCAGTTCGGCCTTGTTTGCAGAAATCGCACTGCTCATCTCAGTCTTCCTGTTCTTCCAAAAGTTCTTCAATTTCGTCCGCGCCTTCGGCTGAAACCGGCACGGTTGCAGCGATCAGAGCATCGGTCAGAATCAATTTCGCACTGTGGACATTCGACAGGACGGTCTCCTGACGCCCCGCCTTGCGATCGTCAATGGTTATTGTCTCGCCTTCCAGTCCCTCGAGGATGCCGCGCAGCTGTTTCTTGCCCGCTACCGCTTCCTTCAGGTTGATCCGCGCCTCGTGGCCCGCCCAATTGGCATAGTCCTTGGCGCGCGTCAGCGGCCGGTCGATGCCGGGCGAACTGATTTCCAGCCGGTAAGCATGGTCAATCGGGTCCTTGCCCTCCGCCTCGAGCGCGTCGAACTTGTCAGATATGCGGCGAGAAAGCTCGGCGCAGTCATCGATATTCAGCTGGCCCGTTTCGGGGCGCTCGGCCATCACCTGCAATGTCGGTTCGTCTGCCCCGGCAACAAATTGAACGCGCACCAGCTCGAAACCCAAAGCCTGCGCTTCCGGTTCGATCAGCTTGGTGATGGCGTCCATGTCGGCCAAGTACGTTTCCTCAATTCAAACTGCGTCCCGGCATCGGCGTGAGCAGAAATAGTCGTTTGCCGCCGGCCCCTTTCGGCGCCAGCCCCTCCAATACTCACAATGTCGGGATCGCTGCTATGTAGGCGCTGATTCGCAGTTTTGCAATGGGCAATTGCTCGCTAAAACTGCCTTCAGTGGAATCTTTCTTATGCAACCATCAATCTATGAAATTGAGATCCATGCACGTGGATCATTATTTGTAATGCCAAAACCGTCTAGCGATTGGCTGCTAGAAGATATCCGCTTCTTTGCAGACATCGGTATCGACCACATTGTTTCCCTTTTGGAGAAAAGTGAAGAAATCGAACTGGGCCTCACAACGGAAGGAATGATATGTGCAGACAATCAGCTGCGGTTCACATCGTTCCCAATTGCCGATCGCCGAACACCTAACCTCCGACAATTTTCTGCGCTGGTGAGAACATTGGCCAAGAGCGTTGAATCAGGTGACAATTTAGCAGTGCATTGCCGCGCGGGCATTGGTAGTTCCGGAGTGCTCGTCTGCTGTATCATGTCAGATTTGGGTCATACACCGGAACAGGCAATAGAGGCGGTTTCTGCAGCGAGAGGCGTCCCGGTTCCTGATACACCGGATCAGATCGAATTCATTAGATCCTATTCTGACCGGTCTATCGCCGATTGAAACAACCACCGCGCCAACAACCACGCGGCGACGGCGCCCGCAAATTGCGCGATCAGGAAGGCGGGCACATTTTCCGGCGCGATACCTGAAAAGGTGTTGCTGAACGCACGGCCGATGGTAATCCCGGGATTTGCGAAACTGGTCGAACTCGTGAACCAGTAGCCCGCGGAAATGAACAAGCCGACCGCAGGCGCGACCCATTCGGGACGAAAACGGATGGTGCCGAGAATGGTGAACAACAGCCCGAATGTCGCAATCATCTCGCCAAGCCACTGCCCTTCGCCGGTACGGACCTTCTCGCTGAGCTGGAATATTGGCTGCTCGAACATGTAATGGGCCGCCCATACGCCGATCAGGCCTCCGCCCAGCTGCGCCGCGACGAACAGGATCGCTGCGCCGACGCCCAGATCCTTGCGTAGCGCCATGACCAGCGTCACGGCCGGGTTGAAATGCGCACCCGAAATCGGTCCCAGCGCTGCGATAATGACGAACAGGATCGCACCGGTCGCCAGCGTATTGCCTAGCAGGGCTATCGCGACATTGCCGCCCGACAGCGAATCCCCCATGATCCCCGAACCGACGACGGTAACAAACAGGAAGAAGGAGCCGACAGCTTCCGCCCCGAGCTTTTGCGCGAACGAGAATTCAGGCATTTGCGGCCAGTCTCGTCGCGCCGGGCATGCGACCGATCTCCGCCAGCGATTCAGCCAGGGCTTCGCGCTCCAGTCGCTCGAAATCCAGTTCCATCAATGCACCCAATCGCGCTTCGAGTTGCGCGTAGGCAGTCTCGAAGGCAGCACGCTGGCCCGCACCTTCGGCAGCCGCAGGATCGGCGATGCCCCAATGGCCCTTCACTGCCTTGCCGGGAAAGATCGGACAGGATTCACCCGCCGCATTGTCGCAAACGGTGATCACTATATCGATTGCCGGTGCGTCGTCGCCCGTGAAAACATCCCAGCTCTTGGAATGGAAATTCGCGGTATCATAGGCTTTCTCGGCAAGCAGGGCGATCGCCTGCGGATGCGGCTCAGTCTTTGGCTGCGAACCGGCCGAGAAAGCCTGCAGGCGATCGCCTCCAAGCCGGTTTGCGATGGCCTCGCCCATGATCGAGCGCGCACTGTTGCCCGTGCACAGGACCAGCAACTTTGTCATCATGCCCCCGTTTGAAGTCTAGCAGCAGGAAGTCGATTGCGTTGGCTTTGCGGCCGGCAGTTCCGGCGGCTTGCCATAATCCATCCGCTGCCCATCAGTGTAGAAGGCTTCCCAGACCAGCCCGTCGGGATCGCGCGTCCAGTTCTTGTGCGAATGGGCATAGCAGCAAGTCGTTTCGCCTTCTTCGAAGCGGGGGCCAGCCGCGGCGGCGACGCGGTCATAGACCTGTTGCAGTTCGCCTTCATCACTCGCCTGAAGCCCGACATGGGCAACGCCTGTTTCGGCGGTGGCTGGTTCGATCGAGAAATTGATGAATGGATCATCGGGCATCCACTTCACATAGTCATCCATTACTACTGCCGGTTCGCAGCCGAACAGTTCGGAGTAGAAGGTGGTGGATTTTGCAAGGTCCGTCACTTTGACGTTCAGGTGCATGCGTTTCATGTCAGTTCTCCTGCTTTGATGAGTTCAGCCGGCGAAAGCGGCGCGCAATCCGAACCGGCGCAGCAATTTTCCAGCAAATAGGCAATCAACCGGTTCATCGCGGCAAAGTCGGCGCGGTAGATGATCGACCGGCCCTGGCGCTCGTCCTCGACCAGCCCCCCCTGCTTCAGGTGCGACAGGTGGAATGACAACGAACTCGCCGGAATAGCGAGCTTTTCTGCTATATCGCCGGCTGGCAGGCCGTCGGGACCTGCTTGCACCAACAAGCGAAAAATCGCCAGACGGTGCTCCTGCGCCAAGGCAGAGAGGGCAGACAGGGCCATGCTCGAAGGTTGATTCGTTTCCATATTTCTAGAAATATCGAATTATGAAACTGCCGTCAACAGGTGACCTTTCCATTTTTTCCGAAAATCAGACCGCGACGACGTTGTAGGTCAATTGCGTGAAGTAGAGCGACAGCAATATGCCGCCCTCCCAGCGCGAGATATGACGCCCGGTGACCGCGAGCAGCATCAGGATGACCGATGCGAAAATCAACAACGGCAAACCATAGTTGGCGATCTCTGGGGGGATCGAACCGGGCGCGATAACCGCGGTGACTCCCCCGATCAGCAACAGGTTGAACAGGTTGGAACCCAGGACATTGCCCAGTGCAACGGCGCTGGCACCCTTGATCGCTGCGATTACCGAAGCGACCAGCTCGGGCAGCGACGTGCCGATTGCGATCACCGTCAGGCCAATCACCGCTTCGCTCATCCCCAGCAAGCGTGCAAGATCGACAGCGCCGGCAACCAGCCAGCGACCACCGAAAACGATCATGACAATACCGACAACCAGCACCAGCAATGACCGCCACAAAGGCTGGACATCATGCAGGTGTGTGTCAGCGACCTCCAATGCTTCCGCCTTCTCATGCACCGCCGTCGCGCCAACCGGTTGCGTGCGTTCAGCCCAGTAAGCATAGGAAAGATAGGCTACCAAGATAAACAGGAAGACCAAGCCGAACAGGACCGTCACGCCGGTGGACGTCGCCACTTGCCAAAGGGCAATGGTGACGATCAGTGCCAGCCCGCCGTCACGCCATATCGGACCGCGCGGAACCATCATCGGAAGGATCAGCGAGGCTGCACCGAGAATGAGCAGGCTGTTGGCGAGGTTCGAACCGACGACATTGCCCCATGCAATGCCCGGGGAACCCGCCCTCGCCGCCTCGACGCTGGCCACCAGTTCGGGGGCGGATGTACCAAATCCGACAATCGTCAGGCCAATCAGCAGCTGCGACATGCCGGCCTGCTCGGCCACGCGAACCGCGCCGCGGACAAGCAGCTCGCCGCCAACGATCAGGACCGCGAAACCGGCCAGCAGCAACAGGATGGCGGTCAGCACCTGGCGCTACCGGTTTCTCTTGCCCAGCAACCGGAGCCGCAGCGCGTTCAGCTTGATGAACCCTTCCGCATCCTTTTGGTCATAGGCGCCGGCGTCATCCTCGAAGGTAACAACGTCCTCCGAATAGAGATTGAAATCGACGTCGGCCTTGCGCCCGACTACATTCACGCTGCCCTTGTAAAGCTTCAGCCGCACGGTCCCGGTCACGCGTTCCTGCGAATGATCGATCGCAGCCTGCAACATTTCGCGCTCTGGTGCGAACCAGAAGCCGTTATAGACCAGTTCGGCATAGCGCGGGGCCAGTTCATCCTTCAGGTGCGCCGCGCCGCGATCCAGTGTCAGCTGTTCAATGCCCCGATGAGCCGTAAGATAGATGGTCCCGCCCGGGGTTTCGTACATGCCGCGCGACTTCATGCCGACGAACCGGTTCTCGACCAGGTCGAGCCGGCCGATACCGTGTTCCTTGCCATAATCGTTCAATTTTTCGAGCAAGGTCGCAGGCGACATGGCCTCACCGTTGATTGCCACCCCGTCGCCACGTTCGAAATCGATGGTGATATATTCCGGCGTATCCGGTGCGTCCTCGGGATTGTTGGTCCGGGAATAGACATAGTCCGGTACTTCCTCCCAGGGATCTTCGAGGACCTTGCCCTCGCTGGAGGTGTGCAGCATGTTCGCATCGGTCGAGAACGGCGCTTCACCGCGCTTGTCCTTGGGCACCGGAATCTGGTTCTTCTCTGCGAACTCGATCAGCCTGGTCCGGCTGGTCAGGTCCCATTCGCGCCACGGCGCGATCACCTTAACGTCGGGATTCAGGCCGTAATAGCCCAGTTCAAAACGGATCTGGTCATTGCCCTTGCCAGTCGCACCATGGGCGACAGCATCCGCTTCGGTCAGCCTGGCGATCTCGATCTGCCGCTTGGAGATAAGCGGGCGGGCGATGGACGTCCCGAGAAGGTAGAGCCCCTCATAAACCGCATTGGCGCGCATCATAGGGAAGACATAATCCCGGACGAATTCCTCACGCAGGTCGTCGATGAAGATATGTTCCGGCTTGACGCCCAGCAATTCGGCGGTGCGGCGCGCCGGTTCCAGCTCTTCGCCCTGCCCCAGGTCGGCAGTGAAGGTAACGACCTCGCAGCCATATTCCTGTTGCAGCCATTTCAGTATGACACTGGTGTCCAGGCCACCGGAAAAGGCCAACACCACACGTTTTACAGAATCGCCCATTCGTCTTGCTTTCATCGGGGTTGAGCGGCGCGCCTAACAGGCTCCCATTTTCGGCGCAATATGATATAAATCGAACCAAGGAGGAGCAGATGGCGCAAGCACAGAACAAGACAGTCGAAAACGACGGTGATGTCGAGGCGTTTATCGCTTCGGTAAAGCATGACACAAGGCGCGAGGACGCGAGGACATTGCTCGAGATGTTCACTCGCATCACCGGCCACGCACCCAAGATGTGGGGCGATAGCATCGTCGGTTTTGGCAGCTATCATTACAAATACGAGACCGGGCGGGAGGGCGACATGTGCCGGTCAGGCTTCTCGCCGCGCAAACAGAATCTGAGCCTCTACGTGCTAAGCTGCACCAGCGAGGCGAAGAACAAGGCGAAGCAGACTGAGCTTCTCGAACGGCTTGGCCCGCACAAGCGCGGCTCCGCTTGCCTCTATGTCACCCAGCTGAAAAGGATCGATCTCGACGTGCTCGAGGAATTGATCGCTTTCGACAAGGCGGCGATGGATGAAAAATATCCGGAAGGCGCAAACTGACCTTCCGGATGTTCTGGATGTAATCGTTCGATCAACGGTTGTCGAACGAATAGGCGCCGGGACCCTTGGCGAAGATCATCAGGAATCCGCCGGCGAGGCCAATATTCTTGAGGAACATGGTCATCTGGGTCTGGTCAGCGAAGTCCCAGTGGAAGAAAACCGCGCTCAACACGCTGAAACCGGCAAGTGCGAGTGCTGCGAGGCGCGCCTGGTAACCGACCAATACCATAAGGCCACCAATCACTTCGGTGATGATGACCAGGGGGAGCAATATGCCGGGAACGCCCTGTGATTCCATATAAGCGGCGGTGCCGGCATAGCCGGTGATCTTGTTGAGACCGGCGAAGATGAAAAGGCCGCTGAGGAACAGGCGTGCAATCGGCGCAGAAAGTGACTCCAGCGGGGCGAGTTTTGAGACTGTATCTGACATTTCGAATTCCTTGGCTGTGTGATTCATTTTCCGGCTGATCACCGGATCGATTTCTCAAATGCCCGCATCTCAGAAAGGAATAAATAGAAATTCATCCAACATATTGTTTCCAATAATTACCCATGAATTGGCTCTGTTTCCGGCAAACAGTTCGCTCGCCCCAAAAATGTCCGGATCGAGACTAAGTAAATCCCCTTAATCACATCCGCCCCGTCGGAGAGTAGCCTGCGACAAAGCCGACAAGCCGCAAAGGCAGGAGAGGAGGATTGGCATGGTCGAGACGTTGACGGGAAGCAATCGCTCGAAAGGGCAAAGCTATGACGAACTGCTGGACATGGACAGCCGGCCGATCAAGCCGGTGTTCCGCGAGGATTCACCGATTGAGCCGGGGCCTACCATTGTCGATCCCAGCATCTACTATTCGCGGGACTTTTTTGATCTTGAAGTAGAGCGGCTCTGGAAGCGCGTTTGGCAGATGGCTTGCCACGAGGACGACATTCCCAACGTCGGCGACAGCCTGGTCTATGATATCGCGGACCTGTCCTACGTTATCGTTCGAACAGCGAAAGACGAATTCAAGGCATTCCCCAATGCCTGCCTGCATCGCGGCCGAAAGCTGCTGACCGAGGACAAGCCGCACCTCCACGAGTTTCGATGCCCCTTCCACGGCTGGGCCTGGAAACTCGACGGCAAGCTGAAAGAAGTGCCTTGCCAGTGGGACTTCCCCACGGTCAGCGAGGAAACGCACAGCCTGCCCCCGGTAAAGGTCGGCCGCTGGGGCGGTTTTGTTTTCGTCAATCCCGATGACAATGCCGGTCCGCTGGAAGAATTCCTTGGCGATATAGACCGCTTCTTCCATCCAATTCCATTCGAGCGCCGGTACAAGGCGGTGCACGTTGCGAAAAAACTGCGCTGCAACTGGAAGGTCGCGCAGGAGGCGTTCATGGAAGCCTATCACGTGGTCGCCACCCACCCGACGCTGCTCCCCGTCATGGGAGATGCCAACAGCAAATATGACGTGTTCGGCAACATGTCGCGGGCGATATCGCCGCAAGGCCTGCTCAGCCCGCACGTCAACCCGGCCGTGGTTGCAGAACCCGTCAAGGATCCCATGGCCTTTACCCGTATCCGCCATGCCCTATCGGGCAACATGTATGAGCGGTTGGAGGAAAACCGGGTCAAGGTCACGACACCGAAAGGCAAGAGCGGTATCTTCGATGCTGCCGCGCATCATCTCGAGGGTGAACTTGATCATGCCGACATCCAGATGTGTGACTGGGTCGGCGGGCGGCTGGTCGAAGGAATGGAAGATGAAGTCGACATGTCCACCTCCGGTCCGGTCCTCGAACGGCGCCAGGAAGAAGGCCGGCGTGCGCGCGAACAATGGCGCGAAACGCTGGGCGATGAAGTTGAGGATGTGAGCGACGCCGAGTTTATCGATTCCATCTATTACAGCGTCTTTCCAAACATCAGTCCTTGGGGCTGCTTCGACCCGATTTTCTACCGGTTCCGCCCCAATGGCGACAATGTCGAGGAATGCATCCACGAGATCATGTTCATGCTGCCGGTCAAGAAGGGCGAGAAAAGGCCCGAACCGGCGAAGATTCACTGGCTCGATTTCGACGACGACTATGTCGATGCACCGGAACTGGGCATGCTAGCCAAGGTCTTCAACCAGGACGTCGTCAACCTCCCCCACGTTCAACAGGGCATGAAGTCGATCAAGTCGGGCGAAATCATCTTTGCCAATTATGGCGAAACGAAAATCCGCCACTTCCACAAGCTGTTGCGGGACTGGCTGTCGCGGTAGCGGCCTCAGCGCAGGTCTGATTCAGCCTTGGCAAGATAGTCGCGCGTGACGGGCAATGACCGGCGGTTGCGGCTGAACTGGATCTGGTAGTTGCACATGCCGCCGCTTTCGAAGGCGGCAGTGGCACCCGCGAGGTAGAAGGTCCACATGCGGTAGAAGCGCTCGTCGTACAGGCCGACAATCGCGTCCTTGTTCGCGACCGTGCGCTTGTACCACTCGCGCAAGGTCCAGGCGTAGTGCAGGCGCAATGTCTCGATATCCGTCACCATCAACCGGTAATGCTCGCTGGCAGCCAGTGTCTCGCTGAGCGCCGGAATATATCCGCCGGGGAAAATATACTTGCGCGTGAAGGCGTCTGTCTTCCCCGGCCTGCCAAACCTCCCGATGGTGTGCAACAGCATGACCCCGTCGGGAGTCATCAGGTTGGCACAACAACGGAAAAAGGTCTTGAACTGCGGCGTGCCGACATGTTCGAACATGCCGACTGAAACGATCCGGTCAAACTGTCCCGCTTCGCGCTCGGCGAGGAGGCGGTAGTCGATCAGTTCGAACCTGACCTTGTCACTGACACCTGCGGCTTCGGCCCGCTCTCGCGCCTTTTTGAGCTGTTCTTCGCTCAGCGTGATTCCCAGCACCTCGGCGCCGGTCTTTTCATGCAGGTAGAGCGCCATGCCGCCCCATCCACAACCGATGTCGAGTACCCTTTGCCCAGGCCCAAGGTCCAGCTTCGCGGCGATGTGCGCTTTCTTGTCGAGCTGCGCCTGCTCCAGCGACATGTCCGGTCCGTGCCGGTCGAAATCCCAATAGGCACAGCTATATTGCATGTCCTCGTCCAGGAACAGTTCGTACAAGTCGTTGCCGATGTCATAATGATGGGCGACATTCGATTTCGAGCGGCCCGGCATGTTCAATCGGTCGACATTGCTCGCGACAAGGTCCAGCGCCTGCTTGGCCAGGCCCGGGTCCTTGAGCCGCCCGCCCCGCTCCCAGGGCTTGTTCGACCTGAGCAACTGGACCAGCTCCATCACATCGCCCTTTTCGATGACCAGCTTGCCGTCCATGAATGCTTCGGCAGCGCCGAGACGGGGATCAAACAGGATCTGGCGCGCGACGCCAGCTTCGGTGAGGCGGATTGCGACCTCGGGAAATTCCGGATCAGCGGTCCCGAAACTCTCCATTGTTCCGTCCGCATGTGTCACATCGAGCACGCCGCGCTTGATCACCTCGCCAAGGAATCGACCGATTAGAGACATGGGCACTCCGTCTTCATGGGCTATATACCTGCGTACCATTCATAGTCGGCAACATCCTGCCAATAGCCGCCCCTGCCCTCGCCTATCCCATCGAGCGATGCCACCGCTTCGATCCCGGTCAGATATTTGGCATGCTTGTAGCCCAGTTGCCGTTCGACCCGCAGGCGGAGCGGCGCCCCGTTTTCGATCGGCACGGGTTGCCCGTTTAGGCGATGGGCGATGATGGTTTGCGGGTGGTATGCATCGAGCAGGTCGATGCTCTCATAATAGGGCCGTCCGCCCAGCCGGTCGGCGCAGTGGAATACAAGATATTTGGCGCTGTCCTGCAATTGCGCCAGGTCAAGCAGCAGCTTGAGCGGTACCCCGGTCCACTGGCCAATGGCACTCCAGCCCTCGACGCAATCATGACGGGTGATCTGCGTGCGCTGCGGCATGGATAAGAGGGCCGCCATCGAGAAATCCTGTGGCTTGGCAAAAAGACCGGTCAATCGCAGCTGCCAGTCATCGAAATTGCGGGCGGCGCTCGCGGTATATTGCGGCGTTCCAGGATCACGTGTGCCATTGGCGCGAAATGTGGGCGACAAATCGGCAAGCGTATATTCGCTGGCAAGTTCCATCCGGTCGCCGAGCGCGCGCTGCACTACGAAATTGGCGCTTTCCGCGCTGGCCAGCATGCGCTGGAACGTCGGGCTGCGGCTTAACGCATCGCAACCCGACAACATGGTGCCGGCGCCCATTGCAGCCGTTCCAATCAGGCTGCGACGCGTAATGATCGTCATGCACCTTCCTCCGTCTTCTCGCCGCCCAGGATCATACCGTGCAACTGCCGGATCGGGCCAGAAAGCAGCACCATAACCATGTGGATAATGAAGAACAGCACGAGCAGGAAGGAGGCGATGAAATGGATTGACCTTGCCGACTGCCTGCCGCCAAACATGTCTGTCAGAAACGGCCAGTTAGCGTCCATGGCCGGGGACATGGCAAGCCCGGTGAAGATCATCAGTGGCAGCAAGATGAAGATGACGCCGACATAGCTGATTTTCTGGATAACGTTGTAATCCTTGCCGACCGAATCCCGTAGCGTGGATATCCGCAAATGGCCGCGCAGTGACTGCCATATGTGTGACGGCCGCCATTCGTGCCTGCCGATGTGCAGATCGCGTTGCACGTGCCGGTTCCAGAGCGCGCGGATCATGAACAGGGTCAAACCGACGCTGAAAATCCAGGCGAAGAAGAAGTGCCAGCGCCGACCCTCGGCGAGACTGTAGTAGGACGGGATGGTGGCCCAGCCGGGAAAGGCCCATTTTTGTGTCCGACCTTCGCTGTCCTGCCAATTGCCGAGCACGCCCGTCGTATCAAACCTTGTCTCGCCAAAGCGCAGATAACCGAAGGTGTCGCCCGAACCGACAGCCATCCAAGCATAGTCGTCATTGGCGCCATATTCGCCCCAGTAGAGCCTGGGATGGGCATTGAAGATGGTCAGGCCGCTCATCAGCAGCACCAGCAGGCACAGCGCGTTGACCCAATGCCAGATACGGGTCGACAGGCGGTGCCGCTTGGTAATCGGGGATTTGGTCATTCCGCTGGCCATCTTAGGCTGCTATTCGGCAAAGGGAAGAACCTCGTTACAATCGGGACCCAGAAACCGGGAGGAAATATTGAGCACCATTCGAGAAGTCGTCACCGTCGACCCGGATCCATTGGCACCTTATGCGATCGCTCCGGGATGGCGAGTGGGAGATCTTCTGTTCCTGTCGGGCCAGGCGGCAATCGATGCGGACGGCAACATCGTCGGCGCGGGCGACTTCGACGCGCAGGTGGAACAGACAATCGCCAATATCGACAGGGTTTTGGCCGCTGGCGGCAGCAACCGCGACCGGATCGTTAAGGTGACGATCTACCTGACCGACATGAAGAATTTCCCGAGCATTATTGAAGCACGGAAGCGCTTTTTCACTCCGCCCTATCCGGCGGACACGATTGTCGAGGTGAAATCGCTCGCATTGCCCGAATTGATGGTGGAAATCGACGTGATTGCCGCGGTCTAACCCAGCGCGGCCTGCTTTTCTTCTGCCAGCCGGTCCAGCTCTGCGCGAGATTTCTTCTCGCTGGCGGACTTGAGCTGGCCGCAGGCGGCCATGATGTCGCGGCCGCGCGGCGTGCGTACCGGCGCGCTGATACCCTCGGCAAAGATTATGCTGGAGAAGGCCTTGATCCGTTCAGGTGTGGAGCATTCATACGGTGACCCCGGCCACGGATTGAACGGGATCAGGTTGACCTTTGCCGGCAGGTCATATTTGCGCAGCAAACGGACCAGCTCACGGGCATCCTCGTCGCTGTCATTCTTGTCCTTCAGCATGACATATTCAAAGGTGATGCGGCGGGCATTGCTGGCGCCCGGATAGTCGGCGCAGGCCTGCAGCAATTCCTCGATGCCATATTTCTTATTGAGCGGGACGATCTCGTCGCGGATTTCCTTGTTCACCGCGTGGAGCGAGATTGCGAGATTGACATTGATCTCCTCACCCGCCCGCGCGATCATCGGCACGACACCGCTGGTCGAGAGCGTGATCCGGCGGCGCGACAGCGCAAGACCGGCACCGTCCATCACCACTTTCATCGCATCGCGGACATGATCGAAATTGTAGAGCGGTTCGCCCATCCCCATCAGCACGATATTGGTGAGCATGCGTCCATCGGACTTGTAGTCCTGATTATAGTCCTTTTGCGTTCTGCCGTCCTCGACGTCTGCAAAATCCATCACGCCGCGCGGCCATTCGCCAAGGTCATCGCGCGCCAGCATCACCTGGCCGATGATCTCCCCCGCGGTCAAATTGCGCACCAGTTTTTGAGTCCCCGTATGGCAGAAGGAACAAGTCAACGTGCACCCGACCAGATCGGAAGAGCGT
>JAAUYH010124936.1_pt1 | contig 16234 bp, 15 predicted proteins | sample 7278061 | NCBI WGS metagenome assembly JAAUYH01 (sample SAMN14350203, study PRJNA611818) | marine sediment metagenome | isolation source: surface marine sediment (0.6m) | place: French Polynesia: Moorea | collected 2018-08 | reverse complement strand
TGCGGCCTCCGCCACCCCCGCAAAGGTGTGCTTGTGTCCGGAATTTTCAGATCGTTGGGATTCGGGAGGCCGTGACACACTCTCTCCCGTCATTCCCGCGAAAGCGGGAATCCAGTCTAGCTAAGCGCCTTCTGGATTCCCGCCTTCGCGGGAATGACGAAAAGGAGGGGACGATCGGTCCCCGGTCCCTTGTTGCGTGACGGGTCCTCTTGAGGTTGAACGCCAAGACCAGGAGCAAGGAGATGGCAGCCCCCCAGTACTCGGCCCAAGAGCTGATCGATATCGAGTCCGAACTCGGCGCCCACAACTACCATCCGCTCGACGTGGTGCTGACCCGCGGCGAGGGCGTGTGGGTCTGGGACGTGGACGGCAAGAAATACATGGACTGCCTGTCCGCCTACTCGGCGGTCAACCAGGGGCACTGCCACCCGAAGATCCTGGCGGCGCTGGTCGAGCAGGCCGGCCGCCTGCCGCTCACCTCCCGGGCCTTCCGCAACGACCAGCTGGCGCTGTTCTACGAGGATGTCTGCGCCCTGACCAACTCGCACAAGGTGCTGCCGATGAACAGCGGCGCCGAGGCGGTCGAGACGGCGATCAAGGCGGTCCGCAAATGGGGCTACGAGGTCAAGGGCGTGCCGGCGGACCAGGCCGAGATCGTGGTCTGCGAGAACGGTTTCCACGGTCGCACCATCACCATCGTCGGCTTCAGCACCGACGCCAACGCGCGCGGCAATTTCGGCCCCTTCACGCCGGGCTTCAAGATCATCCCCTATGGCGACGCCGACGCGTTCGAGCGGGCGGTCACGCCCAACACCGTCGCCTTCCTGGTCGAGCCGATCCAGGGCGAGGCCGGGGTGATCATCCCGCCGGACGGGTACCTTAAGCAGGTGCGGGCGCTGTGCTCACAGCACAACGTCATGCTGGTGATGGACGAGATCCAGACCGGCCTCGGCCGCACCGGCAGGTTGTTCGCCGAGGAATATGAAGGCATCGAGGCGGATGTGACCCTGGTCGGCAAGGCGCTGTCCGGCGGCTTCTACCCGATGTCGGCCGTGCTCTCCAACCTGGAGGTGCTGGGCGTGCTGCAGCCCGGCCAGCACGGCAGCACCTTCGGCGGCAACCCGCTGGCCTGCGCCGTCGCCCGTGCCGCGCTGAAGGTGCTGACCGAGGAAGGCCTGATCGAAAACTCCGCCGAGCAGGGCGCCTATTTCCTGGAGGAACTGACCAAGCTGCGCAGCAACAAGGTCAGGGACGTGCGCGGCCGCGGCCTGATGCTGGCGGTCGAGTTCCATGCCGACACCGGCGGTGCGAGGCAGTACAGCGAGGCGCTGCGCAAGGCCGGCATGCTGTGCAAGGAGACCCATGAGTCGACGCTCAGGATCTCCCCGCCCCTGGTCATCACCCGCGACCAGGTGGATTGGGCGCTGGAGACGATCGACGGGGTGCTGCGCAGCAACTAGCGGGCCAGGGCCGAACGCGACGCCCGCCGGTCGGCGACGACGGTGGACTCCAGTGGCAACGCATCGTCGATGGCCACGTTCAGGCCCGCGGTGCCGGCGTCCTGCAGGTGCTTCTCGGCGAGATCCGGCGTCGCCAGCAGGATCGCGCAGACCGCAATCGCGACAATCCATGCAAAGACCACATCGCGCATCTCCATGGTGTGTGCGGCAGGATCGTAGCTGTGCATCTCAGCCTCCAATAGGCTCCGCACGCCGGCCTGGAGCGATCCAGGCGTCCGGCGGCGCGCGCAGGGTTCATTCAGTGTCTAAGCAATTGCACAGGTGACCGGCCGGAGGATGTGGGGAATCCCACACAGTTTATGCCGGTGAGCGGCGACTGGAGACAGGGCTTCTCATGCGTGTTCCGGACCCGGGTGTTCGCACCGGCGGTCGCGAAGTGGTCGCCCGATCCGGCCAGTCCGCCGCGCTCGCGCTCCCTGATCGTTTCGAAGACGCCGGTGACCGGGTCGTTCAGCCCCAGATCGTCACAAGCGCTGCGGATGACGATGGCAGGCCACGGCAATTGTCCACCCGGTCCCGCCGCCTTAAGGTCGGGCCTGGGCATGAACCGAGCCAGGAGCGGGCATCCGTGCACGCGGTCTCCGGATCCCCTGGACCCACCCCGAGGCGGTCGGCGACATGAGATCATTGGGATTCGTTTCAACCGCTCATATCCACTTCAAGGGATTCGCGCAGGACCTCACCTCTAGCGAGGTCGCGGCCCGAATCGGCGCCATCTGGGACGATGACGAGGACCGGGGTCGGCGCAATGCCGCGCTTTACGGCGCGGATTTTCTGCCGGACCTGGCAGAACTCGCCGCCCGTCCGGACCTGGACGGTTTCGTCGTGTGCGCGCCGAACAACCAGCGCCTGGAGCTGCTCGGCCCCCTGATGGCGGCCGGCAAGCCGGTCATGTGCGAAAAGCCGCTTGCGCTGACCGCCGCGGAGGCAGGCGCCATTCGGGACCGCGTCAGAGCGAACCGGATGATCCTGACCACGGGCTTCTTTCGCCAATCCTATGGCGTCTTCCAGAAGGCCGAGGCGTTGGTGCGCGATGGCGCCATGGGCACGATCACCCATGCGCGGTTCCGCAATGCCCATGACGGCGCCTATCGCCGGATCTTCGACGATCCGGACGTCGCCTGGATGCGGGACCCGGCGATTGCCGGGGGCGGCGGAGCGCTGGATATGGGCGCGCACGCCCTGCATCTGCTTGCCTGGATCTTCGGACCGGCGGACGAGGCGTGGGCGACGATCTCGAACCGGTCCGGCGTGTATCCCGAGCTGGACGATGATGGAATCATGCACATCCGCTTCCGAAACGGGGTGCTGGCAACCGCGGAGGCTGGCTGGATCACCATCGACGAGCCGGGCGCGTTGGTCATATGCGGCAGTTCCGGCTCGCTCTACGCGGCGGACGTCTACGAGCCCAGTACGGCATTCATCATTGGCGCCGACAAACAACGGCGGCCCGTGAGCTGTCCGACCAGCGAGCCGAAGGGCGTCGGCCGCCTTCTGGCCGCGATGGACGGACGGGTTTCAAAGGAGTCGCTGGCGCAGGAGTTGGACGCCGCCGCGCATGCCGCCGCGATCATGGAGGCGGCCTACCGGTCCAATGGGACCGGCACCTGGCAGCCCGTCGAAGAGATCTAGCGTCAACAGGAGACTCATGGGAATCCCGCTTCTGAAAGTCGGCTGCATCGGTGCCGGAACCATCTTCTTCCGACACGCCAATGGCTGGGCGGAGTCCGACAAGGCCGAGTTGGTTGCGATCAGCGATCCCGACACCACCGCCCTGGACAAGCAGGGCGACGCCTATGGCATCAAGCGACGCTATCAGGACCCTGCCGAGATGCTGGCGGATCCCGGTATCGACATTGTCGACATCTGCGCCCCAAACGGGTTCCACGCCGACCTCACAGTCGCCGCGCTCGAGGCCGGCAAGCATGTCATCTGCCAGAAACCCCTGGCACCGACGGCATCGGAAATCCGCCGCATCATCGTGGCGCGGGATGCTGCGCAGAAGCTGGTCATGACGGCGCAGCAATACCGCTTCGCCTCCGTGTCCCAGGCACTCAAGGCGACGATCGACGCCGGACGGGTCGGTCGTATCTACCATGCCCGCTGCTGGTATCTGCGCCGCGCCGGCCTGCCGGTGCGCACTGGGCTGATCTACAAGCGCAACAGCGGCGGCGGCGTCTGCATCGATATCGGGGTTCACGTCCTAGACCTTGCCCTCTGGCTGATGGGCAATCCGGCACCGGTGGCGGTTTCGGGTACCGCACCTGCCATCCTCGCCCATCACCCGGACGCCCGGGGCCAGCGCGGCGCCTCGATTCCGGGCGACATCGATGTCGAGGACTTTGCCGCCGGATTCGTCCGATTCGCCGACGGCGCGACCCTGTCGATCGAGGTGTCCTGGCTGCTGCATCACAGCCCCGACCCGGACAAGCGGGTCTGGGTCTACGGCACCGAGGGCGGGATCGTCTTCCCGGACGGGACCCTGCAGCATGCCGACCCGGACACCGGACAACTCCTCGACACGCGGATCGTCCCGCGCGGCGAGAGCCATGGGGAATATGACCAGGCCGCCTACTCTGCCGCGTTCAATGCCTTCGTGAGCGCCATCCTCGACGGCGCCGAAAGCCCGGCGCCGCCGGAACAGTCGCTGCAGGTGCAGTCGATTCTCGAAGGCATCTACCGCAGCCACGAAAGCGGCGCCGAAGTCAGGCTCGACTGACCGGTTTCCCGAAGAACGGGTGACCGCCCGGAGGGACCCGATCCAGCCGGATGCCGACCCCGGGGCGGGGCGCCACCCAGTCCGCCGCAAAGACCCCTGAAGCCCGGACCTCCCCATTCTTGCCCGCGTTTGGCCACATCCCGTTGCTACCGAGCGGCAGGGCTGGGAGGCAGGACGTCCGCCGCGCTCGACCGCGGCCGAGACCGACGATGGCTATCATGGAGGTGATGCGGTGAGCGTCGCAGCCCAGTTCGAGATTCACTACACCCAGTTTCTGGACCCATCGGGACAGGCGGTGCAGACGCTGCCGCCCTTCGCGGAGAAGCCGGACGCGCTGATCCCGCTCTACCGCGCGATGGTGCTGACCCGGCGGTTCGACGCCAAGGCCGTGGCGCTGCAGCGCACCGGACGCATGGGCACCTACCCGTCCTCGCTCGGCCAGGAGGCGGTCACGGTCGGACTGGCCGCCGCCATGGAGGAGCAGGACGTGCTGCTGCCCTCCTACCGGGAGACCGGATCGCTGATCTGGCGCGGCGTGTCGCCGCAGGAGATCCTGACCTATTGGGGCGGCGACGAGCGCGGCAGCGACTTCGCCGGCCCGCGCGAGGACTTCCCGATCAGCGTGCCGGTGTGCAGCCAGACCCTGCACGCGGTCGGCGTCGCCTATGCGATGAAGCTGCGCCGCCAGCCGCGGGTGGCGGTGGTGGCGCTGGGCGATGGTGCCACGTCCAAGGGCGATTTCTACGAGGCGATCAACATCGCCGGCGCCTGGCAGGTTCCGGCGGTGTTCGTCGTCAACAACAATCAGTGGGCGATCTCGGGGCCGCGCGAGAAGCAGACTGCGGCCCAGACCCTGGCGCAGAAGGCCGTGGCCGCCGGCATGCCCGGCGAGCAGGTCGACGGCAATGACGTGGTCGCCGTCCGTCACGCGGTGGGCCGCGCCGTCGAGCGTGCCCGGGACGAAAACGCGCCGGGCCTGGTCGAGGCGTTGACCTACCGGATGACCGACCACACCACGGCCGACGCCGCCGGCCGCTATCGCGACGAGGCCGAGGTCAGCGAGCAGTGGAAGCTGGACCCGGTGGCGCGGCTGCGCACCTTCCTGGCCGATGCCGGCGTCTGGTCGAAGGACGACGAGGAGACGCTGGTCGAGGAGACCGACCGGACCATCGACACCGCCGTGGAGGCCTACGAGGCGCTGCCGCCGCGATCGCCGGACACCATCTTCGACCATCTCTACGCCGAACTGCCGCCGGCCCTGGCCGAGCAGCGCGCGTCCTTGGCCCGAAACGGCAGCGAAGGAGGCCAGACCGATGCCTGAAGTGACCCTGGTCGATGCCGTCAACATGGCGCTTGCCAAGGCGCTGGAAACCGACGGCGAGGTCGTCGTGCTGGGCGAGGATGTCGGCGTCAATGGCGGCGTGTTCCGCGCCACCGACGGCCTGCAGCAGCGCTTCGGCGCGGAGCGGGTGATCGACACGCCGCTCGCCGAGCTGGCCATCTCCGGCATCTCCGTCGGCATGGCGGCGCAGGGGCTGAAGCCGGTGGCTGAGATCCAGTTCATGGGCTTCATCTACCCGACCATCGACCAGATCATCTGCCACGCCTCGCGGCTGCGCTATCGCACCCGCGGCCGGCTGACCTGCCCGATGGTGCTGCGGGCGCCCTATGGCGGCGGCATCCATGCGCCGGAGCATCATTCCGAGAGCACCGAGGCGATGTTCGCCCATATCCCGGGGCTGAGGGTGGTGATCCCGTCCTCGCCGCTGCGCGCCTACGGCCTGCTGCTGAGCGCCATTCGCGACCCGGATCCGGTGGTCTTCCTGGAGCCCAAGCGCATCTATCGCGTGGTCAAGCAGGAGGTGCCGGATGACGGCGCGGCGCAGCCGCTCGACGTCTGCTTCACGCTGCGCGAGGGCCGCGACGTGACCCTGGTGACCTGGGGGGCGATGGTCAAGGAGACCCTGGAGGCGGCCGACGCGCTGGCCCAGGAGGGCATCTCGGCGGAGGTCATAGACGTGGCGACGCTGAAGCCGCTCGACATGGCGACGATCCTCACCTCGGTGGAGAAGACCGGCCGCTGCGTGATCGTCCACGAGGCGGCCTACACCGGCGGCTTCGGCGCCGAGATCGCCGCCCGCCTGGCCGAGCGCGGGCTGCTGTCGCTGCTGGCCCCGGTGGAACGGGTGACCGGCTACGACACCATCATGCCGCTGCTGCGGCTGGAGGGCGTCTACATGCCGACCGTCGACCGGGTGCTGGCCGCAGCCCGGCGCGCCGTCGCGTTCGCCTGAGCATGGACGGAAGAGGACCAAGAGCGATCATGAGCGAATTCGTACTGCCCGATCTGGGCGAGGGTCTGCAGGAAGCCGAGATCGTCAGCTGGCATGTCAGCGAAGGCGAGAACGTCGTCGCCGATCAGCCGCTGGTCTCGGTCGAGACCGACAAGGCGGTGGTGGAGATCCCGTCGCCCCGGGCCGGGCACATCACCAAGCTGTTCGCCCAGGCCGGCGACATCGTCAAGGTCGGCGCGCCGCTGGTCGCCTTCGACGAGGACGGCGCCGTCGACGCCGGAGGCATCGTCGGCGACATCGTGGCGACTGGCGAGGTGGTGGCCGAGACCCCGACCGCCGAAGGCCCCGCCAATGGCGGCGGCGTGAAGGCGACGCCGGCGATCCGCGCCCTGGCACGCCGGCTCGACGTCGACCTGGCGGTGGTCAGCGCCTCCGGGCCGGACGGAACGGTGACCAAGGCCGATGTGGAGCGCGCCGCCAAGGTGCTGGCCGATGCCGGTCCGCTGGAGCCGCTGCGCGGGGTGCGCCGCGCGATGGCCTCGCGGATGGCCCAGGCCAATGCCGAAGTGGCCCCGGCGACCGTGGTCGACGACGCCGATATCGACGGCTGGGCCAAGGGCGAGGACGTCACCATCCGGCTGATCCGCGCCCTGATCGCCGGATGCCGGGCCGAGCCGGCGCTCAACGCCTGGTACGACAGCCGCGCCGCCGGCCGGCGCATCACCAAGACCATCGATCTCGGCATCGCCGTAGACACCGATGACGGCCTGTTCGTGCCGGTGCTGCGCGATGCCGGCGACCGCGACCCGGCGGATCTGCGGCGCGGGCTCGACTGCATGAAGGAAGACATCAAGGCCCGCAAGGTCCCGCCAGAGGAGCTGCGCGGCGCGACCATCACGCTGTCGAATTTCGGCACCATCGCCGGCCGCTACGCCACGCCGGTCGTCGTGCCGCCGCAGGTCGCCATCCTCAGCGCCGGCCGCATCGCGCCGCGGGTGGTGGCCGCCGACGGCGAACCGGCGGTGCACCGCACCCTGCCGCTGTCGCTGACCTTCGACCACCGCGCGGTCACCGGCGGCGAGGCGTCGCGCTTCCTGGCGGCGGTGCTGGCGGATCTGGACCTGCCGGACTGATCGCCGGCCGGATGGCGGGCATACCGCGCCGTCAACGCTCAGGCGGGTTCGGCAGCGTCACCGCCGGTTCGGCGGGTGACAGGGTCACCGCCGTGCCGTCATGCTCGAAACCGATCTCGTCGCCGTCGAGCAGCCGGTAGGTGGTCTCGTCCCTGCCCGCCTCGACCCGCAGCCGGCTGCCGCGGACGGTGAGGTGGAAGGTCAGCCGTTTCCACGCCTCGGGCACGCGCGGCCTGAAGCTGATCTGGCCGGCGGCGTCGCGCAGGCCGGCGAAGCCGTAGACCAGCGCCATCCAGGAGCCGCCGATCGACGCGATATGGGCGCCGTGGCGGACATTGCCGCCGACATCGGACAGATCCATGGTGGCGGCGAACCGGAAGTACTCCAGGGCCTTGTCGTAGTAGCCGACCTCGTTGGCGATGATGCTCTGGATGCACACCGACAATGAGGAATCGTGGGTGGTGAGCGGGTCGTAGAAATCGAAGTTGCGCCGCTTCTCCTCGATCGAGAAGGCCTGGCCGAACAGGAAGATGGCGAGCAGCGTGTCGGCCTGCTTCAGCACCTGGTGGCGGTACAGGTTCAGCGGGTGGTAGTGCAGCAGCAGCGGATAGGCGTCATCCGGCGTGTCGGCGAAGTCCCAGGGCCGCTTCTCCATGAAGCTGTCGTCCTGGGCGTGGATCCCGATCTCCTCGTCATAGGGCAGGTAGATGCGCTCTGCCGCCTGCCGCCAGGCGTCGATCTCGTCCTCGGCGAGCCCGGTCGCCCGGACCACCTGGGCGTAGGCCTCGGGATTGCGCTTGGCCTGGTCGCGCAGCACCTTGGCCGCGTATTTCATGTTCCCCCGGGCCATGAAGTTGGTGAAGTAGTTGTTGTTGACGATGGCGGTGTACTCGTCCGGGCCGGTCACTCCGCTGATGCAGAACTTCCCGTCCCGGCGCGGATTGTAGTAGCCGAGATCGGCCCAGAGCCGCGCCGTCTCGACCAGCATTTCGGCTCCATAGCTGTCGAGAAATTCCACGTCCCCAGTGACTTCCACGTATTTTCTCATGCCGTACATGATGTCGGCGTTGATGTGGTACTGCGCCGTGCTGGCGGCGTAATAGGCCGACGCCTCGTCGCCATTGATGGTGCGCCAGGGGTATAGCGCGCCGCGATGGCCCAGTTCGCGGGCCCGCTTGCGGGCGCGATCCAGCTTGTCGTGCCGATATTTGAGGATGGCGCGGGCGACTCTGGGATTGGTGTAGACCAGGAACGGCAGGACGTAGATCTCGGCATCCCAGAAATAGTGGCCCTCATAGGTCCGCCCGGTCAGGCCGCGGGAGCCGATGCCGTGCCCGTCGACGCAGGCCGAGGCCTGCAGGAGCTGGAACAGGTTCCAGCGCACCACCTGTTGCGCATCGTCGTCACCTTCCAGGATGATATCCGAGCGCTCCCAGAAATCGGCGACGAAGGCCTCCTGGCGCCGCACGATCTTCTCGAAGCCCGCGCTGCGGGCATTGTCCAGGGTCCAGCCGACCTGTGCCCGCAGGTCTTCCGGTGGCCATGCCGGGCTGTAGTGGTAGGCGAGATACTTGGTCAGGCGGATCGGCTCACCGGCCTCGGCCCGGATGCGGAAGACGACCCGACCGGCATCATCGTCCTGGCTGGCGTCGATATGCGCCCCGGGCCCGCCTTCCAGATCGTGGTCCATGCCGCAGGCCAGGGCCAGCCCGGACCGGGTGGTGCGGTAGCTGAGGATCGACCGGCAGCCCTCGGCCGAACGGCCGGTCGGCAACAGCACCGGCCCGTGCGGCATGGCGCCCAGCCGCGGATCCTCGGGATCGCCGTCGACCTGGAACTCGCCGCGGTGCAGAAGCTCGGAGCTGATGACCACATTGGCGTCGGCATTCTCCAGCACCAGCTCCAGATGCAGGCAGGCGAGATGCCGCGTTGCCAGGGATACCAGCCGGACGGAGCGCATCCGGACCCGCTTGCCGTTCGGGGTGATCCAGAGCAGCTCACGCTCCTGCAGACCGCGCCGCATGTCGAGCCGGCGGAAGTATGAGGACGTCTCGCAGCTGTCCACGTCGAACGGCTCGTCGTCGACATAGACCTTCAGCACCTTGCCGTCCGGGCAGTTCAGCATGGTCTGGCCGGTCTCGGGGAAGCCATAGGCCTTCTCGCCGTAGACGATCTGCCGGAGTTCGTGGAACCCGTTGAGGTAGGTTCCCGGCTCGACGACCGGATGGTCCTCCTCGTGGCTGCCGCGCAGGCCGAGATAGCCATTGGCCAGGGCGAAGATGGTTTCGACCTCCTGGACGAATTCGTGCGAGGTGGTCAGCGTCTGGATCGCCCAGGGGTCGATCGGAAACAGATGCCGGGGCGGGTTCTGTCGGGCACGCAACACCATCGCGTCACTCAGCCTTCCTTCAGGGGGAGCAGTTCGTCGAGGTCGCCGACCACGAGATCGGCGCCGTGGTCGATCAGGGCGGCGCGGCCGGCACCGCGGTCGACGCCGATGACAAGTCCGAAGCCACCGGCCCGTCCGGCCGCGACGCCCGAAAGCGCGTCCTCGACCACGGCGGCGGCCTCGGGCGGGACGCCGAGCAACTCCGCGGCGCGCAGATAGCTGTCGGGCGCCGGCTTGCCGGCGAGACCGTCCTCGATATCGCAGCCGTCGACGACGGCGTCGAACAGGTCGAGCAGTCTCGCACGCGCCAGCACCGGCCGGCAGTTCTTCGACGAAGACACGCAGGCGGAGGCCACGGCGCATGCCCGCAAGGCCCAGATGAATCGAATGCTCGGCTCGAAGATGGAGACGCCCTGCTCCTCCAGTGCAATGTTGAACAGCGCGTCTTTGCGATTGCCGAGGCCGCAGACCGTCTGACTGTCGTCCCGGTCGGCGGGCGAGCCGTCCGGCAGAGTGATGCTGCGTGCGGAGAGGAAGGACCGCACCCCGTCATAGCGCGGCTTGCCGTCCACATACGCCAGATAATCCTCGGGCAGCCGGAATGGCTCGAACGGTTCCGCAGGGGCGCGCTCCTGCAGGAAATCGTCGAACAGCCGCTTCCAGGCGACGGCATGAAGGCCGGCCGTATCGGTGATCACACCGTCGCGGTCGAAGAGGACGGCACGCAACTCACCCGCCGCGACACGGTCCGCGACCATGCGGAGCGCGGCGGCATCCCCGTCCGTGCGGGCCGTCGACTCCTTCCTACCGGACACGCGGTCCCCCTTGCATGCTGCCATCCCTGTCGAACCAGTGTCGAAACAAAGCATCGAACCGAAAATGATCTCGCGCAATCCCCGGCGCTGCCGGGCACAGCGCCGCACCCGGTCAACTGATCGCGATATCGGGCCGCCGCAGCGCCCCGGCGTGTATGATCGCAGGGCCGCACGCCAGGCCGCCACCAAGGCCCTATCTCCGTACGGCGGGTTCTGCTCGACAGACGGAGGCGACCATGCGGAGGCCCATGACCGCATTGGCCACGGCGGCGGATGCGACCGGCACCGGCCCGGAACCGGCATTCCTGGACGAGGACACGGATTTCCGCGAGGCTTTGGGATTTGGTCGCTAACTGTAGCCGAGACGAGGCGCATGCCGAGACTCCAGACGGCGCCAACGCTGGAAACCGAGCGGCTGCGGCTGCGCGCGCATCGGTTTGAGGATTTCGAGCGTTTCGCGGATCTCTTCGCCTCGCCGCGTTCCAGGTTCATGGACGGGCCGGTGCCCCGGGGCGACGCCTGGCGGATATTCGCCGCGGATGTCGGCCAGTGGAGTCTGCTCGGTTTCGGGGCCTGGGCCATCGAGCGCCGCGCGGACGCCGCCTATGTCGGCCAGGTCGGCTTGAACCTGCCGGCGGACTTCCCGGAGCGCGAGCTCGGCTGGCTGCTGTGGGAGGAGTTCGAGGGCCGAGGCTATGCCCTGGAGGCCGCGCTGTGCGCCCGGGACTTCGCCTATCGCACCCTGGGGTGGGAGACGGTGGTGAGCTACATCGACCCGGGCAACACGCCGTCGATCCGGCTCGCCGAGCGCATGGGCGCCGGGCTGGACCCCGATGCGCCGAGGCCGGGTCCCTGCCTGGTCTATCGGCACCCCTCACCATCGACTCTGGCTGGCTGATCGGGACTATGGATCGGGCGGGCGGCGCGCGACAAAGACCTGATGTTCGCCGGCATACGGATCGGGCACGTCCACGGTCACCGGCTCAAGGCCGGCAGTTGCGATCAACCGCTGCCAGGTGGCGATCGGAAACAGGCCGAGGGTGTGCGTTTCATGTTCGACCCGGACCGGGCGGCCGGGCTCGCGCAGCATCATGGCGAAGTCGACGGTGATCTCGGTGTCCGACGGGTCGGGATCGTGGTCCCATTCCACATAGCGAAGCGCGCGTCCATCCGCACCGTCATGACCGCCGGACTCGGTCCTCGGCGCGAAGGTGTCGGTCACGATGTCGGGGATGAAGACCGCCAGCCCGCCCGGCCGGAGATGATCTGCGGCCGTCTTCATCGCGGCGCCGAGATCCGCCTCGGTCGTCATGTAGCCGATCGCGTCATGGGCCAGAACGACATCGAAGGCGCGGCCGAGATCGAGCGTGCGCATGTCGCCCCCGACATGCTCGCAGTCCGGGTTCTGTGCCTGGCTGATCGCCAGCATGTCCGGCGAGAGGTCGGTCAGCGTGCAGCGGAACCGGCGCTTCAGGTGCGAGGCGAGGTGTCCGGCGCCGGCGCCAAGCTCCAGCAGCGTATCGGCCGGGCCGTCGCGCGCCGCCTCGACCAGGCGGATGAAATGATCCGCCTCGTCGGCATATTCGTCGGCCGCGGTGATCAGCGGGTACCAGTCGGCCAGCTTTCCGTAGAGCCGCATCGCAGCGCCGCAGGCTACCGCCCCTTCCAGACCGGGTCACGCTTCTCGGCGAAGGCGCGGGCGCCCTCTTGCTGGTCTTCGGACCCGTAGAGCACGTCGACGGTGCGCAGCTTGCGCTGGGTCACCCGGTTCATGGCGTCCTGGAACTTGCTGTCCTCGGCGTCGCGCACGATCTCCTTGATCGCGGCGTAGACCAGCGGCGGGCCGGAGGCGATGAGGCGCGCCATCTCCCAGGCCTCGGTCATCAGGTCGTCGGGCGGGACGATGCGGTTCACCAGCCCCCAGCGATGCGCCTCCTCCGCGTCGAGCCAGCGGCCGGTGAGCAGGAGCTCCATGGCGATGTGGTACGGGATGCGCTTGGGCAGCTTGATCGAGGCGGCGTCGGCGACGGTGCCGGAGCGGATCTCCGGCAACGCGAAGGTGGCATGTTCGGCGGCCAGGATCACATCGGCGGAGAGGGCAAGTTCCAGCCCGCCGCCGCAGCAGATCCCGTTCACCGCGGCGATCACCGGCTTGTTGAGGTCGCGCAGCTCCTGCAGGCCACCAAAGCCGCCGACGCCGTAATCGCCATCCACCGCGTCGCCCTCGGCCGCGGCCTTCAGATCCCAGCCGGGGCAGAAGAACTTCTCGCCGGCGGCGGTCAGGATGGCGACCCGCAGGTCAGGGTCGTCGCGGAAGGCGGCGAAGGTGTCGCCCATGATGCGGCTGGTGGCGAGGTCGATGGCGTTCGCCTTCGGCCGGTCCAGCGTCACTTCCAGAATGCCGCTCTCGCGGCGGGTCTTGATCGGTGTCTCCGTCATGCCGGGCCCTTTCCCATGCGGACCAGCGCATCCGCCGCGACCGCCGAATCCGGGCCGCAGAGAAGCGGGTTGATCTCGATTTCCTCCAATTCGTCGACATGGTCCAGAACGAAATCCTGGACCGCCGCGACCGTCTTCAGGATCGCCGACATGTCGGCCCCCGGCTGGCCGCGATAGCCGTCGAACAGCGGCGCGATCCGCAGATCGCCCAGCGCGGATTTGACCGCCTCCTCGCCGCTGGGGACCAGCAGCGACTGGCTGTCGCGCAGTAGCTCGGTGAATGTGCCGCCGGCGGCCAGTGTCAGAACGAAGCCATGGGCCGGGTCTCGCACGACGCCGATCAGAAGCTCGGCGACCGGGTCGGCGATGTGCTCCTCCACGAGGAAGGTCTCGGCAGGCATGGCCTTCGCCGCCCGCAGCACCGCCTCGGCCGATGGCAGGTTGAGCGCCACCGTGCCGGCCTCGGTCTTGTGGGCGACGCCCTCGCCCTTGAGCACGACCGGGAATCCAAGCTGGGCCGCCTTCTCCGCCGCGTCCTCGGCGCCGTTCGCGCGGCATGACCGCGGCACCGAAACGCCGGCGGCGCCGAGCAGCGCCTTGGCATCCGCCTCCGACAGCGTCTCGGCGGCGACCGGAGCGGATGCCAGCGCCACCGGGTCCCAAGCGGGCCTCGGACTCGCCAGCCCCGCTGCGGCCTCGGCGGCGGCGAGCGCCTCGTCTATGCCCATCAGCGGCGCGACGCCGCCCGAGATGAGGCGCTCGGCCACGGCTTCCGACAGGTTCTCCGGCAATGTGGCGACCATGGCCATCGGCCGCCCGGATTGCGCCCTGGCGGCCAGGGCCGCCTCGATCGCGCATTGCCAGTCCGCATCGGAGCAGCGATCGGTGCGCGGCAGATCGACGACCACCAGACTCAGGGCGGCCGGGCCCTCCATCATGGCGACCCAGGCATTCGTCATCGCCTCGATGTCGTTCCAGATATAGGTGTGATAGTCGAGCGGGTTGGCCAGGGCCACCCGCGGCCCCAGCACCGCCCTGAGACCGGACCGCTGGCGCTCGGACAGGCTCGGAAAGCTCAGATCGCGGCGCAGGGCGCTGTCGGCCATCAGGCCGGCCTCGCCGCCCGAGCAGCAGATCGCGGCGATGGCATCCGATTCGATATGCCCAGTGACGTGCAGCAGCTTCAGGGTCTCGACCAGCTCCGGCAGCGAGTCGACCCGTGCGATGCCAAGCCGGTCCAGCAGAGCCTGCGCCCCGGCATCACCGCCGGCCAGCGACGCGGTGTGCGAGATGGTCGCGGCACGGGCCTGATCGGTGCGGCCGACCTTCAGCGCCACGATCGGCTTCGCCAGCTCCGCCGCCCTGGCGGCCAGAGCCTCGAAGGCGCGCACATCGCCGAAGCCCTCGATATGCAGCCCCAGGGCCGTGACCCGGGGGTCCTCCAGCAACGCGGCGCCGATCTCGGCGATACCGAGCTGCGCCTGGTTGCCGGCGGTCGCCATGTAGGCGATCGGCAGGGCGCGGCGCTGCATGGTCAGGCTGATCGCGAGGTTCGAGGACTGGGTGACGATCGCGACGCCGGTCTCAACCGGTTGCCCGCCATGCTGGTCCGGCCACAGCGGCACGCCGTCGAGATAGTTGATCAGCCCGTAGCAGTTCGGCCCGACGATCGGCATGGCGCCGGCCGCCTCCAGCAGCCGGCCCTGCAGGTCGGCGCCCTCGGAATCCTCCTGCCGGGATTCCAGGAAGCCGCTGGCGAAACACACCGCGCCGCCGGCGCCGATGGCCGAAAGCTGGCCCGCGACCTCGATCGTGGCGTGCCGGTTGACGCCGACGAAGCTCGCGTCGGGCGCGTCGGGCAAATCGGCCACCGAAGCGAAGGCCGGCACGTCGGTGACCTCATCCGGCCTAGGATGCACCCACCACAGGCTGCCGTCGAAACCCATGCCGCGGCACTGGTCGATCAGGTTGCGGCACCAAGTGCCGCCGCCGATCACCGCGATGGAGCGGGGCCGCAGCAGGCGCGACAGGTCCGGCATGGTCGGCGGTCCGGTCAGGCGCCGAGCGGCCGCAGCAGCTCGCGGCTGATGATGTGGCGCTGGATCTCCGAGGTGCCGTCCCAGATCCGCTCGACCCGCGCGTCGCGCCAGAAGCGCTCCACCGGATAGTCGGACATCAGGCCCATGCCGCCATGGATCTGGATCGCCGCGTCGGTGACCCGCGCCAGCATCTCCGAGGCGTAAAGCTTGGCGCTGGCGATCTCGCGATTGGCCGGCAGCCCCCGGTCGAGCCGGTCGGCCGCCGCCAGCGTCAGGTAGTCCGCCGCGTCGATCTCGGTGATCATGTCGGCGAGTTGGAAGCCGACACCCTGGAACTTGCCGATCGGCTGGCCGAACTGCTCGCGCTGGGCGGCATAGTCGAGCGCGTAGTCGAAGGCGCGGCGGGCCCGGCCGACGCTCATGGCGGCGACGGTGATGCGCGTCGCGTAGAGCCACTCGTTCATCACGTCGAAGCCGCCATCGACAGCGCCAAGCACCTGCCCGTCGGGCAGGCGGCAATCGTCGAACTCCAGGATCATGTTCTTGTAGCCGCGATGGGACACCGACTCGTAGCCGTCGCGGATGGTGAAGCCCGGCGTGCCCCGGTCGACCAGGAAGGTGGTGATGCGCTTCTTCGGGCCCTTGGGCGTCTGGTCCTCGCCGGTGGCCACGAAGACGATCAGGAAATCGGCATGCTCGGCGCCAGAGATGAAATGCTTGGTGCCGTTCAGAACCCAGTCGCCGCCGTCGCGGACGGCCGAGCACTTCATGCTGCGCACGTCGGAGCCGGCGCCGGGCTCGGTCATCGCCAGCGCATCCATCTTCTCGCCGCGGACCGCCGGCAGCAGATACCGCTCGCGCTGATCGCCGGTGCAGGCCATCAGGA
>JAAUYH010060716.1_pt1 | contig 16234 bp, 12 predicted proteins | sample 7278061 | NCBI WGS metagenome assembly JAAUYH01 (sample SAMN14350203, study PRJNA611818) | marine sediment metagenome | isolation source: surface marine sediment (0.6m) | place: French Polynesia: Moorea | collected 2018-08 | reverse complement strand
CAAGGGCTCATGCTGGGATAACGCCGTGGCCGAGAGCTTCTTCCACACTCTAAAAACAGAGTTAGTCGCCTGCGAGGACTACCGCACCCGGCAGTCCGCACGGCTCAGCGTATTCCAGTACATTGAGGGCTTTTACAACCGTCAGCGACGTCATTCCTTCGCGGGATACAAAGCGCCGCTGGCCTTCGAGTTGGCCTATGGGGCTGACTCCTAACCAACTGTCCGTTTTACTGGGACCACATCAGTCTGACCCCGGGAAACCCATCGATGCAGTATGATTGACCTGAGGCAGGGACTTCCCATTTACGATGAATTTTTTCGCTGAGCTGAAGCGTCGCAACGTGTTCCGCATGGGGCTGCTGTACGTGGTCAGCTCCTGGCTTTTGCTTCAAACCGGCGACATTTTGTTCAACCTGATGGGTCTGCCGGATTGGTCGCTCAGGCTGCTGCTTGGCATTTTGGTGTTGGGCTTTCCCTTCGCATTGGTTGTTTCCTGGGTCTACGAGCTGACGCCAGAAGGGTTGCGCCGGGAAAGCGAGCTCGATGGACGGCAGAGTCCTGGCAACACCGCCCAATCCAGCCCGTGGCACCGGGATTTCGAGTTGGGCGATGCCCAGGTCAGCCCCAAGCTCAACCGTATTGCCCGGGACAACCGGGAAATCACTGTCAAACCCAAATCCATGGCGGTTCTGGTGTTGTTGGCAGATGCCCGGGGCGAGGTGCTGGCTCGCAACCACATCCTGGATGCGATCTGGCCCGCGATGGACGTCACAGACGACGTGCTGACCCAAAGTGTTGTTGAGCTGCGCAAGGCGTTTGACGACGACGCCAAAGATCCCCGTATCATCGAAACGGTTCCCCGGGTCGGATTCCGGCTGGTTCCGACCGCCGTGACGGAGCGAAAGACCGGACACAAGCTCTACCTGGCGGTGGGCGCCATGCTGGCGGTCAGCATTGGGCTCACCGTGTACGGACATATGAGTAAGACGGTCGGCCAGGTAGAACCGAATTTCACTGAAACTGACTCGAACGAAAACTCCACACCCGCCGTGGCAAGCACGCCCGATGCAAATTCTATTGCCGTGCTCCCCTTCCTGAACCTGAGCGCCGATCCTGAACAGGAGTATTTCTCCGATGGTCTGGCTGAATCCCTGCTGCATTTGCTGGCCCAGATCCGAGAGCTGCGCGTGGCAGCCAGAACATCGTCGTTTCGGTTCAAGGATCACTCAACAGAACTCGCAGAAATTGGCCGGCAGCTCAACGTGGCCAACGTGCTTGAAGGCAGTGTGCAGCGATCCGGCGACAAAATTCGCGTGACCGCCCAGTTGATCAGCGTGGCCGACGGTTTTCACCTTTGGTCTGGCACCTGGGATCGGGAGCTGGACGATGTTTTTGCGATCCAGGACGAAATTGCCGCCAGCGTCGCCGATGCCCTGAAGGTCACGCTGTTGGGCGAGGCCGAACCCCAGCAAGCTGCGCGGGACACGGACAGTCTTGTTGCCTATCAGGCCTACCTGAAGGGCCGCCGGCATTTAGCCGATGGATTTCCGGAGCGCGCCGAGCCGGAGTTCAGGAACGCTCTGGCGGCTGATCCGGATTATCTGCTGGCCCTGTTTTCCCTGGCCCAGGTTTACATTGCTCTGAAAGGGGACCAGATTTCTTACGCCGAGATGGCGGTTCAGTTACAGGAGATTGTCGATCGAATTCGTCAGGTCGAACCCGAGTCGCCCCAGGCCACCGCCATGACGGGCTGGATTGGCTGGGAATCATCGACCGACCGAGAGTCTGTGCTGGCGCCCTTCAGAAACGCATACGAGGCGGCACCCGAGGATGAGTTTGTGGCTCAGCAATACGCTGAGGTTCTCCTCACTTACGGTCTATGGGAGCGGTCCGTCACGGTGGGCAATCGCGCCCTTGAGCGGGACCCGCTATCGGTAGCGATTCATCTGCGCCTCGCAGTAGCCTACTGGGGCGTGCGGGAGTTCGAAAAATCTCTAGTGCACAGCGCAAAGCTGAGGACGCTGGCACCAGATAATCCATCCGGCGCCAGATGGCAGGCGATTGCATACGTCGGGACCGGTCAGTTTGCCAATGCGCTGGCCGCGTTCGCCGAGGCCAGGGAGCTGAATCCCAATTCTTACATCATTCGGTTCGGCGAGGTCATGCTCCTTTTTACCCTGGGTCAGAACGAGGCGGCCCGCGAGCGTATTGCGGCGGCCCGTGAGGTTGAAACCGAACCCTTCCTGCCCTTGATGGCTGAAGCCGCATTGCGCTACAGCGGAGGCGACTTGAAGGCGGCCGCCGACATCGTGTTATCCGCCGCTGACCAGGGAGTTGAGGTCAGTGATTCGGGATTCTTTGTTGCTTACGGCATTATGAGGGATTACGCCCTGCTGACTGGCGACTCGGCCGTATTGCTTGACGACATAGGAGACTGGATCGAGGTCGACTTTAGAAGCGGGAAACCCGGCTCGGGCCGATCCCTGCTACTGCAGCTGGGTGCTGCACCGATCATGCGTCAAGCCGGACTCCATGGTGAGATTGATGCACTGATTGAGGCTGTCGCCGAGACCGAATATGCCGACTGGTTCTATGCGCGGCTTGTCATCGCTATAGCCAGGGAGGACGCGGATGGCGCCATCCAGAACCTGGACAAAATGCTGCAGGAGGGGAGGGGTCGCGAAGACTGGATACTGCTGCGGTTGCGCAGCCTCGATTTTGTCCGTGACGATCCGCGCTTCCAGGCCCTGGTTGAACGGATTGACAATCACAACAAGCAGCAATGGGCCCTCTGGCTTGAAATGAATAGAGAAACCGGGGAAGCCGCACGATAAGTTTCACCGCAGTACGCGGCTTCAGCGACCCGCCATTCCAGCTCTGTGCACCAAAGGTGAACTCTCCGGAAGTCCCAAATCCAATCACGCAGTCACCTTCGTCAACGTTCTCCGGGCACATCGGCTTGCTTGTCGGTATTCTCAATAAAAACAGTTAGTTACTAGTCGGAAAGTCTTCCGTTCGGAACCACCTCGGCTACTGTTCGGCACCCGTTCGGGACGCCGCGGCGCCAATTCCGTATCTCTGTTCCAGCTTTTAAGGCGGAGCAGATTCAATGAACCCACTTGCAGCACCACTTTTTACCGTCGTGATGTCGCTGTCCGGCACATCATCAGGCGGCGACTTCGCAATCACCAGCAGCGTCATCGGCGCGGGCGGTGGCCCAAGCACGGGAGGCGAGTTTTCAATGCGCGCCACCATCGGCCAATTCCAAACCGGCGTTTCCAGCGGCGGCGACTTTCTACTAAGCGGCGGATTCTGGGCCGGCGGACAAACAGCACCGCAACAAGACCGGATCTTCGCCAATGACTTTGAGACGGAGTGATGACCATGAGAACTATTTTGTTGATCTTTTCTTTGATGGTGCCGATTTGGGGTGTGACAGAACCGTTGGAACCGGTGTTTACTTTTCAGGGTGTGTTGCAGCAATCGGGAGCTCCTGCCACTGGCGACTATGATTTTCAGTTTGATCTTTACGATGTAAACGCTGACGGGGTACCCATTGCCAGGACCTTGGAACTGGACGATGTGGCTGTGAGCGACGGGTTGTTTTCGGTAGAACTCGACTTCGGATATGGCCCGTTTGCCGGCGATCAACTGTGGATCGAAGTTGCCGTTCGGTCTGGTAATGACCGCGGCGCCTATCTGCGTTTGCTGCCCCGGCAAAAAATCACAGCCCAGCCTTATGCCATGCATGCTGAAATGGTCGCATTTGGGTCTGTCGGCGCTGCCGAGGTGGACGGGCAGGAGGTTCAACTTCGTGTCGCGGAGAGCTGCCCGTCGGGGTCACACATTTCCGCAATAGCAGCCAATGGCAATGTAACCTGTAACGCCGATGCCGATACGACCTATACCGCCGGCGATGGGTTGGCCCTGTCCGGCGTCACGTTTTCTGCGGACACTTCAGTCGTTCAGGCCAGGGTCTCCAGTTTCTGCGACCGCGGTTCTTACATTCGCGCAATCGCCGCAGACGGTGCTGTGACTTGCCAGGAAGACGCCAGGAATACCAGCGCATCGAACCTGACGACCGGGACTCTGAATACTGAAAGATATGACGCATACCAGGATCTGTCAGAAGCGGGACATCTCGATAACGACGCCGCCGAAGACTTGCTGACTCGAGAGCGTGCTGATCTCCGATATCGGACCGGGAGTGCTTCGGTTTCGGCAAACAGCTTTCTATCGGGCAACTGCAGCATCCAGAGACAAATCGATAGGGTGTCTTTCGGGGCCGGCGGTAACTGCATCGCTTATGCGCCGATCCAATTGCCCGACAAAGTTACGGTCACAGGACTGACCTGTGCGATCTGGGATACGAGCCTCCAATCCAACATGAAAGTTTCGCTGTTGAGAACTCGCGCGTTTGTCGACAGTCAATCGCTGGACACCGAAACGGTTGTGGACACACCGCCGCACCCGCCAACCCCAGGCTATGCACTGCTTACGTCGACGCTAGTCAATTTCGCGAAAGTCAGGAATTCCAGGAGCACCTATTCCCTGAAGGTGGAAACTGCGGGCCCAGCTGTTGGAACTTCGCTCGCGCTTCACGGCTGTTCAGTTTCCTACGAGCAATAGCAGCACAGGGTTCAGGTCTTGCATTGCAATACTAAGTGGTACCGCATTGAGTTTGATGTGGCATTGCAGGACCTCGTGATTCGCATTTCTTTCCGGAAGCCAACATCCTGTTGAGTTCTTTTCCACATGTTCTTCACCACCGAGAATGCACCGTATTGAAGGTCAACCGAAACTTCTGGATCCGACATGCCTACTGTGAACTGGTTTCTCGACCAAAAAGGCCGCAACGTCTTCAGCGTTCGTCAGGACGCACCTGTGTTAAAAGCCCTCGAACTGATGGCCGAAAAGGACTGCGGTGCCCTGGTGGTGCTCGATGATCAGGATCAGATCGCCGGCGTCATTTCCGAGCGGGATTACGCGCGGAAGATCATTCTTGAGCGCAAGGCCTCCATCGACACCCCGATATCCGAGATCATGACGGCGAAGGTGGTCACCGTGAGAGAGGAACACTCCCTTGATGCATGCCTGAGAATAATGGGCCAGCACAACATTCGACACCTGCCAGTGGTTCGAGGCCGAAAAGTGGTCGGCGTTCTTGGTATCGGCGAACTGGTGACTCAGAAGATGATCGTTAAGGAAAACGAGATCCGGGACCTGAAAACTTATATCAATGGTGCCTTCGCCTACCGTTGATTTAAGAATTGGGGTCAGACTCATTTGCCAGGATTAAACTGAGGTAACTCGGCCAGCTTGTTCTGATCGAAAGCTTGCTCCTGGAATAGCATGGGATAGAAAAAAGAACGTAGCTCGCCGTGGAAGGCGCGCACCCGGTTCTCATACTCGATGGCTGAACGCATGTCCGTTGCCGCCAGCTGCTGAAGTTGCCGCTCAAGTAACGCGGGTGGCGCGATAAGGGCAATCAGGCCTGCCAGGCGATCACGCTCCAGCCGTCCTTTCTGGTAAGCCACGGACAGATGTTCGGTCTTTTGATCGCCCACCTGTTGGAAAGCGTAATACCATGGCCAGTCGAATCCTTCTCCTGTTTGAGCGTAACCGGTCCATTCAGGGTGTCGCTCAACAAAGGGCGTCATGGTATCTCCCACAGGCAGGTCCCAGGCATCATTGACTGCCTCTCGTTGGGTCATCAGTATGTCAGCCCCGGAGGGAATCTGGACCAGGCGGTCAACAACGATGCGACTCCCCGTCGGCAGGATAGTGCCGAGCAGAATCCAACTGCCAACAAGTCCGGCAAGAATCACGGGTGCTGACCGCTCCCAACTCGCGAACGCGAGACAAACGACAGCCCAGAACACGACATAGGCACTTACTAATGCCATTGCACCAACCAGCGTCGATAGTGCGGTTCCGCTTAAAACACTTGCGATAGCCAGAGGCGCAAGGGCCGCAAACAACACACCTGCTGATCTCAACATCGCGCGCCATCGCCAGAGCGAACCGTCAGTGCCTGAGGTTGCGTTGAGTAAATCGAGAGGTCCCGCCACCCGTTCACTCGCTTTTAAATCGTGAAGAAGAAAAATGAGAATCAAGGGCAGCACAAAGGCTGCGAAGAATGCGAAATCAAACCGGCCGATCAGCGCAAGTTCCGCGTTGCCTGCGTCGTGCTCGTAGATCTGACCCTCCAGTGCAAGCATCCGCAACCGGTGTTTCCAGGGTAGTGCCTCCCTTTGGCCGATGGCGGCGAACGCGAAGTCTGAGGGAGGATCATAAGTAAGATGAAAACTGTAATAGGCAGCACTACCCCAATCTGATTGCCTAGTGAGTTCAGCAGACCGATCCTGCTGGTCGGCGATGAGCAATCGGTCAATGGTTTTGTGCTGATGTCGAACCTCAGCTATTCCTGACCAAACTGCCAGGGTCGACAAACAAAGGACAACCAGAATCCAAACCCCGAAGACACGGTCGCGTGCCAAGAACCGGGTTTCACGCAAGATGGACGCCTTGGCGCTCACGGTTTCAGCCGCCCTCCGGTCCAGGTTAACAGCGCGAACAACACCGCCAGCCAAAACAGAAGCATCCCAATGGGGGTGCCAGCGCTGGCCAGTCGCGAGGAAGCGCTTGCTGTGTCAAATCGAAATTCATCCAGCAGCTGCCAGTTAGCGGCATCCACACGCGATCGATTGTAGGATTCCTCATCCCGGTTGCGATTGATGTCGTCGACGTAGGAAAGTTGTTCTGCGTGTACCTGGTTGATGTCCTGGACAAAGTCATACCTGAGTTCTTCAGCCTGCCTGAGAAATCGGTGGTAATGCTGCATGTCAGTACCCGATATGGCGCGAGACGCAGCGGCAACGGCGATCATGGGTGTCAGCCAGCCTTGCGCGGTCAATAGTTCTGTCTGCCGCAACTCACTTGCCATTCTTTTGTCCGCATACGCATTCATGGCCAGGGTCAGCTTTTCTTCCGCTTTCTGGGCAAGAAGGCCTCTGATGTTGATTTCCAGGTCCTCGAGCCTGTTCACACCGTACTGTTGAAACAGCTCCGCACTCAGTTGTTCAACTTGTGAGTTGCTCACGCTATGCCCATCACTTAGATCTTTCTGCTCTGTCAGCATGGCAAGTTCCATTTCGATCTTCCCGGCAAGCGGCGCAGTCACCGAGGCAACATTGACCGCAATAGAGGGAAGCACGAGCGTGACCATGAGCCAAAATGCGGCGAGTGCTGCGATGACCGACGAGCGTTTGCTGAAGGCAGAAGAGAGCAGTACGGTGATCCCGCCCCAGACCGACAGGTAAAGAAAATAGACGCCGACAAGTGCTGCCGCCGCCATCAGGCTTTCTCCGGTTGTCACGGCAAGCAAGGCAATCACCCCTAAAGGCACCAGCAGCAGGAGTATGAACACGAGAAGTGCCAGTATCTTGCCGGCCATCAGTGATCGACCACTCACCCCTTGTGCCAGTAAAGACGGCAGCACTCGGGCCTCACGTTCGCGGACTACTGCACTATGCCCGAGCAAAATGAGAAGCAGGGGTGCGAAAACCTGATAGGTCAATGCGGGGGTGAGCCAGGACAAACCACCGGGATCACCACTGGCCGCGGATGCTGAGAAGGTGGCTGAGTTCTGACGATGCCCTTCCAGGAACATGGCCTGCCCGGTGACTGAATCAAGTCCGGGATCAAACGACGCCAGGGGTACCGGTGATCTGAACACATAATGTCCGTAGTGGACCATGCGGTGGGGGTTGCGATCAGGTTGAGCTACAAAAGTCTCTTCTGCTTCAGCCTGATGGTGATCGAGCTCAGCGGATGCTGCCTGCATCCGCAGTACCGTCACCCAACTGACTGAAACCAGCATGACGGCAAAAAGTGCAATGACAGCAAGTGCCAGTTTTGATCGAATCCAATAGCGCCATTCTTCGGCTGCAATGGTCAGTGCGGTCTTCATGCCACCTGCGGGTTTTTGGGATGTCGATCCGAGAATGCACGATGAACCGTCTCCGTCTGGATTCGCTCGCCATCAGCCGCGGTAAACTCGCCAACCAGTTTGCCGTCCTGCATCAGGCCAATCCTGTCGGCAACCTGGCAGGCGCCATAGACATCGTGGGTGACCATCAGCACCGTCTTACCGGACGACGCAAGGTCACGTACAAGATCATGAAACTCATCGATCGCAGCGGGATCCAACCCCGAGGTTGGTTCGTCAAGCAACAGGATTTCGGTATCCCGCAGAATGGCGAGCGAAATGGCCACCTTCTGTCGCATGCCTTTTGAGTATCCCGTAAGCTTGCGACCTCTTGATTCGAGATCCAGTGATACCCGATCAAGGGCAGCTTCCACCTTGGACCTGTCGTAGGGTGTCCCCGCAAGTTGCAGGAAATAGCGGAGATTCTCGTAGGCATCGAGATGCTCATAAAGCGATACCGGTTCCGGGAGATAAGCGATGGCTTCGCGAACCTTCTTGAGATCAGACCCAACTTCTATGTCGTTGACGAAAATGCTGCCACCCGAGAGTGGCAGCAATCCGAGAAAACCCAACAACGTGGTGGATTTGCCAGCGCCATTGCCACCCAGCAGGGCGTAAACTTCGCCACTGGCCACGTCAAATGAGATTCCGCCCAGCACTTTTTTGCCTGAGCGGACAATCTCCAGCTGGTCAGCGCGCAGCTTGACTGCGTTGCTCATTGAGGACCCTTAGAATCGGAAGTTCGCAGACACCCGGTAACTTCTCGGTGTGCCCGGCTGAACCCAAACGTCTGCATAAGAATTGGTGTAATACTCTTCATCAAACAGGTTGTGTACCTCCAGGCGTATATCCAGCGAATCCGAGATCTCGTAGTCTCCAGCAATTCGAACCGTGGTGTAACTCGGCAGCCTGAAGGTGGGGTCGCCAAATTCACCGCTTCGGTCATCGACGTAGGTCAGGCCACCTATGAGCGTCAGGTCCCTGCCAGCCAGTTCGGTTTGTTGAGCGAGTTGCAGGCTGAACTGATTCTCCGCGACGTTCAGGAGGTCTGAACCGGCGGGAATAAAGCCAAAGGAAATGAAATCTGTGAAGTCATTTTCGGTTTGCGCATCGACATAGGCATACGACATCCATAGGCTCAGGCTGTCCGTAAGCTGACCGGTCAGGTCAAACTCGAAGCCCTGGCTGGATGCTTCGCCGATAGCGGTGGGTTCGAAATTGGCGTCAAAGGTCGCAATGTTGGAGTGCTCAAGATCGAAGATCGCAAGGTTTCCCACCAATGCGCCGTCGTTCAAGGCAAACTTGACGCCGACTTCCGTTGACTCCGCGATGTTGGGATCTAATCCGTTTTCATCGGTCGCGCCGGAAAGCGGGCGAAAGTTTTCGCCGTAGGCCGCATAAAATGACAGCGCGTCTGTGGCTTTGTAAACCAGGCCGAACTGTGGGCTGACCTGGGTCTCGGAATAGTTCGAAGTACGGTTGGATCGGCGGTTCACCAGCTCTTGCTCATAGTCATCAAAGCGGGCGCCTATTCGAATATCCAGTTTTTCCGTGACGCTGATTTGATCCTGGATGTAGAAGCCCACGGCCTCCTGGGTTTCAACCCTGTCGATTTGCGATGCCAGAGCCAGGGTTTCTGGTGGGTAGTTGCCATAGACCGGGTTGAAAATATTGATGCTCTGATCGGTTGATCGATCGCGGAAAGCGACCTGGTCATTTTTGAATTCGTCAACATCCACACCCACGATAACGCGATGGGTCAGATTGCCGGTTTCGAAAGCGCCGCTCAACTCGGCCCGAAACACCTGGTAGGTAGCATCGTAGTCACGATCGCGGCTGAAGCGACCGAAGTTTCCGTCCGCATCGGGGGCGCCGAAGCCGTTTTCGGACGCCAGCCCGTCTAGCGAGGTATCGCGGTAGTTGAATCCAAGCATCGCACTCCAATCGTCATTGAACGCATGCCGGAATTCCAACTGATGGCCGAGCACGTCGGTATCGATAGGGCCATAGCTGGGTTCGCCCAGGAATCGATCCTCGGGGATGAGGCCAAGTTCATCATTTATGGCAATCACGCCACGATCAAAAGGCGTTTCCTGATCGCTGTACTCAATTTCATAGGTCAGCTGGCTTCGATCACCGATACGCCATGCGAGCGAAGGGCTGAACAACAGCTTGTCTGTTTCTATCGTGTCCCTGAAGCTCTCCGCATCTTCATAGGCGCCTACCAGTCGTATGGCGACGTTGTCAGACAGGGGCGTGGTGTAGTCAAAGTCAATACGATTGGTACTCCAGCTCCCTGCTGAAATAAGGATCTCGCCGGCCGTCTCAAAAGTAGGCCGCTTCGTGACCAGGTTGACCGTGCCGCCGGGTTCGCCGCGCCCGAACAGAGCGGCCCTGGGACCTTTGAGCACCTCAACCGATTCAATGCCGGAAAGATCGCGAGCACCGCCAAAACCGCGGCCCGCATTAAAACCATTCACCAGGTAGTTACTCGGCAGGTTCTCATCACCCACAAAACCGCGAATAGCGAAGCTGTTCCAGAGACCACCGAAGTTGTTTTGCCTGGCAACGGAAGCGGATAAATCGAGCGCTTGCACCAGGTCGATGGCACCCGCGTTCTGCAGAGTTTCAGCATCAATTCTTAACTCAGCCTGCGGTGTTTCCAGGGCATCAAAGTCTCCCTGGTAGGCCTGTCGTGTTCCAAGGACCAGGATTTCGTCAATGGTCTCATCGGTTTCAGTCTGAGCATTCACTGGCGTGCTGCCCAATATTGCATTCGCAGTCAACAGCACAGTGAGAGTGGGCAAAGCAGCCCAGCGCCTGGCGGCGCGGCGCACTCGATTAACAGTCATGATGGTTCCTCGTACCTGAGTTTTTAAACACCGACGCCTGGCTGCCATGCAGGTCTGCACCACAGTGTCAGATCAACCACTGGTGGCCAAGTGTGAGCCAATTGAGATGTTATAACATATCATTATCGCGTCCGCATATTAACTTGGACAATCGTCAGGATTGAGAGCCAAGGCCAAATCTAAGAGCCAAATCTGGACAGGCATGATTTGGAAATCGCTCTACCGCTCTTATCGGCCTTGCCTCGTCACATTCGCGCTATTGAGAATCAAAGCTTCATAGCGAGACCTGCGCCCTCCGGTTTGACGCCGGGCGAACCTCGCGGGGATCATGGGCGAAACACACACGGGGCAGACTCATGCGGAGCTGGTTGATCACGGTTCTGGTGCTCGGATTTTTCGCCGTGCCAGTGCATGGCGAGGACGGACCTTTCCATACGGTGCAGGAAGTGTTTGCCTGTCTTGCGGACAGCGACACAGAACGAATGCGCAGTCTGGTGACGCCGGACTTCGAACTGCTGGAAGTGGGAGAGCTGTGGGACCTGGATATCACGCTGGAGGTGATGTCGACCCTGCCGCCAGGGGTGCACCGCCGCAACTACTTCGACGTCATCACCAGCGAGATTCGCGGCGACACAGCCTGGGTCAGCTACTGGAATCGCGCCACGTTCAACTCCGAGGAAGGTGAGGGCATGCGCGAATGGCTGGAAAGTGCCGTGCTGGTTCAAACCGGTGGTCGCTGGAAACTCCGCATGCTGCACTCGACCAGGTTGACCGAGGGCCAGATGCCGGAATCAGTCATGCTCAAGGAGTACGTCGAGGCGGACTGAGAAACGCCCGCCAGTGGCCATCTTTTATTGAGAGATGGGACGTTCGTGCGTACCGTGTGAGCCATACAAACTGAGAATTAGCATGATCCTTCGACGCCTCGCCGACGCCATTCGGCAACAAAACTGGTTCACCGTGTGCGTTGAGTTATTCATCGTCATTATTGGCGTGTTCATGGGTCTGCAGGCTCAAAACTGGAATCAGGCTCGAATTGAACGGAATACTGCTATTGGCTACCACGGTCAGCTCGTCGAAGAGCTCCGCAGGAATGCAGAAAACCTCGGCGCTCGTCGAGACTACTACCTGCAGTTAAGGGAACATGGGCAAGCCGCGCTTGATTCGCTACGGGCAGATCAAGCAACGCCAGGGGCAAAGTTTCTTATCGACTCATATAGAGCAACATTTCGATGGCCGGTGCAAATTGATCGCGCAGTTTATGACGAGGTATTGAGAGCCGGTGTGTTGAGTAAGATTTCGAACATCGATGCACGCAATCGTTTGACAAACTTCTACGTGACGTTCGAAGCAGTTCTTATCAACATAAAAGATGACCCTTCGTATCGGAATCTTGTGCGCTCGTACATGCCGGTCAGCGCACAGAGAGTCATTGAGTCCGACTGCCAGGAGATTGTTTCCACTGCGTCAAACGGAAAGATCTCCCTTTTCCTGCCGGAATGCAAACCTCAATGGAGTGATGCGCTTGTGAAATCTGCAGTTGAATCTTTGCTCGCCGCGCCCGGCTTAACCGAGACACTGAACCGGCGAATGAGCAATATCGATAGCAAGCTGATCATCGTGCAGCGAAACATGGACCGGTCCCGCGATCTTGCTGAGTACTTCGAGAGTACGGGGCCTTAGGTGACTTATAAGCATCTGACCGAATAATTGGCGCCACTCACTCGGAACGAAGCGTTTCGTCAGTCCGGCCGTCCCAATACAAACCAGTAATACCAATCACCTCACCGGTCTCATCACGATCAAAACGCATCCGAAACCAGTGGACGCCTTCGATGACAAAAACATCCTGATCCAGCGGCAGCAGTGGGCTTTCCGACGACGCACCTTCCCGGCGGTAGAGCAAGCGCAGGTTTTCTCTGCGGATGACTCGAGGGCCGAATGTGCCCACGTATTCATCGAGACCGTCGGCGGCCAGCTGGTAGTTCTTCCCGGCTGACTTCAGCCCATCCTTCAGCCAGGCCAGTCGTGGCGCGATGGCTTCGCTGCGTTCCGCATCGAGGGCAAGGGCGGCTTCGAAGTCGGCTACGGCGCCGGCATGATCGTTGGTGCGGGTACGAATCTCGGCACGGCCCTCCAACCACTGCACGCCGCCGAAGCGCTCCACGCCCCAGTCCGCGATACCGCCCGCGAGCGCCAGGTTGCCCCGCTCGACCAGGAACGATCCCACGCGCAGGGCTTCGTTACCGGCGACGTCTTCCGGCAGCTCGGCCAGGATCTTTTTGACGGATTCCAGCGCCTCGTCCTCCGAGGACTCGACCGCTACCTGGCGCAACGCCTTCCGCGCCTGATAACCCGGAGCATCCCATCGATAATAGTCCAGGTAACGAAGGGCCCAGAAGGTGTCATCGAACGCCAGTTCCAGCATGTCGTCGGCTATGGAGAGACCCAGGCTTGTATTCGAAAAATAGACCAGCGCTTCGCGCCGCTCGGGATAGGCCAGCACGAAGCAGCGAAAGTTGCCGTTGTCGCCCCAGTGCCAGATGGCGCCACCACCGTCGCCTTTCTGATATCCCCAGCCCAGCGTCCAGCCCAGGTGCTCCCAGGTGCTCTTGTCGCCCCAGCCACCGATGTCCGACTGCTGCGACACCATGGCCATGGCCAGGTCATCCGGCAGGCCCTCACCTTTCATCACCGCGATCAGGAACCGTCCATAGTCCCTTGCGGTGGTGTGCAGGCTGGCTGCCGCATTGGCCGACTCCGGTCGACCCTTCTCGGTCGATTGGCCGCCGAGATCATGCGGGCTTGCTGCTGTCTGTTCATAGGCCTCGGTCCAGACGAACGACGACGATGGCATCTCCAACGGTTCGAACACCTCTTCGCGGGCCAGTTGGTTCAGCAGTTTCCCGGTGCGTCGCTCAAGCATCGTGGCGAGATAGACGAAGCCTTCGCCGGAGTATCCCCAGGTACTGCCGGGATCGTTGTTCAAATTCAATGGCGTTCCGCCCCAGTTCGGCAGACCCGAGGTGTGGGTCAGCACCATCCGTGTGGTGATGTCGCGTGCGCGCGGATCATGGGCCAGGCGGTCATAGCCCTGCTTATCCCAGAGCGGCGCATCGAGATCGATCACGCCGCGTGCAGCCAGGCGCAAGGTCAGGTAGGCAACGACCGGTTTACTCAGTGACGCGGCCTCAAACACCGTGGACTCGGTCACCGGCTCTTCAGAGTTCACCTCCTTGACGCCAAGGGCGTAGCTCCATTCGATGTCGCCGTCATTGATGCGCACAACCGAGAGGCCAGGAATCTCAGCGTCTTCCATTAAGTCTGTGAGCGGTTTGAGCGGGGAAGTCTCATTGTCTGAGACCAGTGCTCCAGGCAAGGGATACAGCATCGCAAGACAGAGAATGAAGGTTCGATCCATGCGGGCAAGTCCTTATGAAGATTCAGGCGTCGGCAGGGAGTGTGCGCAGGCAAAGCCTCCACGACCCCTATTTCCATGTCAACGGCTGAGGTTGCTTCATGGTTACAAGGGAGTGATAGGAATTCAGGCCGGTTTACACAAACCGGGACCACTTCAACCTGACCGTTGGGCCCTGAGTCAGTACAGAATCGGCGGGATGGCAAGACCTGGCTTTTTCAGCCACGCAAGTTCAGACTCGCAACATGAATCGGATCCTGTCCCGGCACCAGACAAGGAAGGCATCAGCGTTGGGGTTGCCGCTATGGTTCCTGGTTGGGATCTGCTGCGCGCCGGTTCCCCTGTTCGGCGCCGGAGCCAGCGATATCTTCCGTTCCGGTTTCGACGCCCTTTCATCGGTTCGCTACACAGTCGTGGACTCCGATGCCTATGCACTATGGCATACCAACACTGCACGCCATCGCTCGGATGTTTTTGTAGAGTACGGCGGCGAGTTGTATTTCGCATACTATCGAAGCGACGAACAACTCATCATCGCTCGCTCTTCGGATACGATCGAGTGGGAGTTACTGGAAACAGGATTGACGGCAAATGCCGGAGATCCGCACAACACGCCCAATATCGCGATAGACGGCAACGGCCTGATCCACGTCATCTGGGATGTTCACAGCAATTCACTTCGATACGCGACCGTTGGCCCGGGTGGCACCCATATCATCGACTTCCTTACCGGGAACAACGAATCTGCGGTCACCTACCCCAGCTTCTTTCGACTGAGCGACGGCGATCTGCTGCTGCTCTATCGATCCGGGTCCAGCGGCAACGGCGACGTGATCGTGAAGCGCTATGACACCGAGTCCGGGACCTGGGCCGACATGGCCAGTCCGGCCATTGCGGGCGAGGGAGACCGCAACCCGTATTGGCAAGCCTATCTGGCGCCCAACGATCAATTACACCTCAGCTGGACCTGGCGAGAACGACTGCCGTCAAACAGGGGGTTCGAGTCGAACCGCGATCTGTGTTTCTCCCGCTATTCAGCCAAGGAAAACCTGTGGTTCGACTCGACGGACAATGTAGCGGCACCGCCGGTATCTGCATCTGACTGTGACTTGATTGCGGCCGTGCCCGCGAACAGCACCCTGGCCAACAACACGGCAATCCTTGTAACGGCGGCTGGCGCCAACGTAACGGCAACCTTCTGGCGAACCGCGACGGACAACACCCCCCGGATTCATCTGGTTCACAATTCCCCCGATCGTCGCCAGTGGGTTGTCACGCCGTTGAACACTCGTCCTATGGTTACGGGGCTGGAGTCGGATGGTGCATCGCTGGCCAGACCGGCGTTGCTGGAAGTCAATGGGCAATGGGGTGTGTTTCAACGAGACTCGGTGGCGAGCAACCGGGCCTATCTCGACCTGATCGAACCGGATACCCTGTCGCGGACCAAGCGAGTCTATCTGTCCAGCGGCGACATGGGCCTGTGGGAACCGCACGTGACTCGATTCCGGGGAAAAATCGTGGTGCTCATGCAGCAGCAAAATTTCCGAATCGAAAAAGGCAGGAGCATTCAGGCCGCAACTCCGCTGGCATTGGCGGTTCTTCAGTGAGAGTGCTTGCAGCGCGCTGTAAGTGTTAACGCAATTTCCGGGGCTTGCGGTATCTGACCCTGACACGCCTCTGGCCAGGCGGCATGTCGCCCTTGGTCCCGGCGGAATATTCTCCCTATAATCCGGACTTCCTGCAGGCGTAATACCTCTGAGGCATTTTGATCTGGATGACGCTCTGGTTACCCACTGGACGCGCTGCCGCAACCGGCGGAAATCGAACTGTATATCTGCAATTAGTGGCGCTCGGGCTCTCGATCGCAATCGTCACACAGGCGACGGCTGCCGATAGTCGCACCTTCAGCATGGGTTTTACTCCCTGGCCATGGGCGCTCGATGCCGCTGCCGTGCAGGAAACCTATGATTTCAT
>JAAUYH010007859.1_pt1 | contig 16240 bp, 14 predicted proteins | sample 7278061 | NCBI WGS metagenome assembly JAAUYH01 (sample SAMN14350203, study PRJNA611818) | marine sediment metagenome | isolation source: surface marine sediment (0.6m) | place: French Polynesia: Moorea | collected 2018-08 | reverse complement strand
GCTCAATTGTAACTTAAACAATTCGGCCTTATATTGCAGTAAAATCCCGTTGGCTCTTTGTTGAGATAAATGAAGAAACTGAAGGACTAAATCGGGAGTGGGGTTGGTATTTGCGATAACGCGAAAGAAATATTTAAGATCTTTATAATATTCGGTTTTGGTGCGGGGATTGCGCTTAGTTTCGAGCCAAATAGTAATAATATCGCTCTCGGCCAGAGGGTTGGGGAGATCGGGAGCAGAATCGATAACGAGCAAACGCTCCAGCTCCGGCGCAGGATGGTGAGTCATAAGGGGGACTGAAATAATCTAGCAAATAGGTGTTTTCGCTAACTACGATCTACAATAACTCGATCTTTGTCCTTGTGGAGTGGCCACAAATCTTGAGATAAGATGCGAGAAGAACAATTACTAGGAGGATCTAATCTTATTCTCGTGTCGTTGCCAGATATTGAAGCCGAGACTCAAAAACAAGGCGAACAAGCCGAGCGATATATTATTAAACTGCTCAAACCTTTATGCGGTCGCGATCGCTCCTACTTCACTACATAGGAATCACCACCTTTTTGTTTAACATCGAGAACTCATCGATAATCGTTAGGTCGTAGTCTGCAACTGACGGCTTTAACTGACGGCTCTTAAACTCTTCTACTCCGGTGTTTTCGTTCAATACTGGCTGTTGCCCGAGAAGCTGGGCGACGGTGTTGGCTTCTATTTCTTCCAAACCTGCGATAAAGGCTAAATTTTTCAGGTTCTTTACTGCCTTGTTAGTCGGACTTCCAGCAACAAAGTTGACCTTTCGATTGCGTAACCATTTCATAAATTCGCAGATTAAAAAACTTTTACCCGTGCCAGCATAACCAGTCAACCTGAAATATTTACTTTTGCCCGTAACGAACTGCTGCATTAGTGCGCACCGAGCTTAGCTCGGATCTCTTCGAGATCGCACTAGATTGGGATTGAGTTAATTTTACTTCTGTTGGAACGGTCGGGGTCGGGATAGGGGCGACTTCGATATTTGTCTCTACAGCAATGTGCAGAGTTCTTGAGCTTGAGAAGAAACCGGAGGCTATGCCGATACGCTTGCGTAGAGGTATAGCCTCCCCCTCCTGGCATACTAGACGTTCTAGTTTGAAATAGCTCTTGATTTCCTGATATTAATACAAAAATATTAATCAGTTAACTGCGCTACTAAACCCTTTATTAAAACTCGAGCTGGTGATTAATTTTTAAAACTTAGCTAAAATAATTGATATTTTGAAAATTAATTCCTATCGCCCTTGAATGAAACCCTATTCCCTGGATTTACGTCAAAGAATTATCGATGCCTACTCCAATGAAGAAGGTACAGTTTTGGAAATAGCTCAACGTTTTAAAGTCAGCAGAAGTTCTGTTCGTAGATTAATAAAACGCTATTTAAGCACCGGATCGATTGCGCCCAAGCCTTATACTGGTGGAAACAAACCAAAATTACAAGCAGAACATCTCGAAATCCTAGCTAATTTAATTTCTGAAGATAACGACGCTACCAATTTTGAATTAGCTGAAAGAATTTATGAAAAGACCGAACTTCAAGTAAGTATTTGGACTATTGGTCGTGGACTAAAAAAATTAAATATAACTAAAAAAAAAACGTTAAAGGCAGCAGAAGCTTATACTCCCGAAAAACAACTCGCGCGTTGTAATTATTGGAATCAAATTAAAAATATCCCAATAGAAAATCTGGTTTTTTTAGACGAAACCGGTGTTAATCTGGCAATGGTTAGTTTATACGGTCGTGCCATTAAAGGAAAAAGAGCATACGATTCTAAACCACAAAAGCGAGGTAAAAACGTATCTATTATTGGTACAATGACATTGAATCACGGTTTTTTTACTGGATTTAGTTTTGAAGGTGGCACTAATGGTGATACTTTTTTATGGTTTGTTGAAAATGTTTTAGCACCTCAATTATGGCCCGGAGCTGTGGTGGTGATGGATAATTTACCTGCTCATAAAGTAACAGGAATAACTGAAATTATAGAATCAGTTGGAGCAAAAGTTGTTTATCTTTCTCCCTATTCTCCAGACTTCAATCCAATCGAACATTTATGGTCTAAACTTAAAATTTATTTGCGAAAGATGGCAGCTCGAACGAAAGAAATTCTCCATGATGCTATTGCTGAAGGATTAAGTTTGATTACCTTAGAAGATGTTCGTAATTGGTTTGCCCATTGTTGTTATTGCACTGAATAATTAATTAATTAATATTTTTGTATTAGTCAGAGCGGGGATTCAAGACCCTATCACCAAACCAAACCGTCTAGTTTGGGGGCGGGGGAGGGTATACCGATACGCCTGCGTAGCGGCATACCCTCCGATTTCTTCTCAAGCTCAAGAACTCTGCTCATTGCTGTAGCATCTCTCATTGCGGCTCCGGTACCTTCTGGCGCGACGATTATTTGTTTTGGATCGATGGGGAAACTCACTTTGCGATCGCGATAGTAAAATCCTTTGGCCCTCTTGAGCAAATCTGCTTTTAATTGTTTTGCTGCTGCTATTTCGTTAAGTGGTACTAGCAGACCCAAACGATAATCTTCAAATGGCTTTTGTTCGAAGATGCTGGCAATAATGCCCAAGGTTCTCGGCACGATCGAATCTACTTTTTTTTGAGTTAGATTCAACTTTGCTTGATAATCTTTAGCAGTAAAACCGAGTAAATGACACTCTCCTTTTTTGCTGTATCTGATCCATGCACTATCTACGGCTTTACCCATTCCCGCATCCTGGGGTAAATCTTCTGCGCTTGAATTAGGCAAAAGCAAATATTCCGAATCGATTAAGTCATAATCAACTTTTTTAACTTCTTTATTGCCGTGTACTAATTTAATTCCGGTATTGCCAAAGTCCAAGCAGATTGTTTTTTTAACCATAACTAAGTCCCATATTTTCTATTTCTGCTAAAGTTTGATCGGCCTCTACAACTTCAACTTCTGAATCTCGATTATCCACCCCTTCGGCTGGCTGCCTTTCAACTTGGAAATCCCCATTGCCTTCTTCTGAGACCGATACCGTGACTAGTTCGGCATGAGCAGTTTGACTTTGACGATCGATCTGTCTCGATTGTAAGTTGATGCCCACACACCATTCTCTGATTTTCTTCGCTCCTGCTTCGAGATTGTTCGCTCTTTCGATCGCCTCAATTTCCAATCGCGGATCGTTTCGAGATATCGTCAACGGCAAATAACGATCCAATACTGCTTCAGTTACTTTACCTGTAATATTCCCGTATTTTTCTTGTAGATAACACAAAACATTATACAAGTCACTATCTGCTTTCCCGACTAGATTGACAATCTTATTCTTTTTGCGATCCATTAGAATTACTTTCCCGATATTACTTACAAGTTCTCTGCATCTTTCAAAAATCTTCTGAAATGGTGCTTTTTTTTACCTATTAAATTCCTAATTTTTCAGTAGGAGATTAATAGTAAAAATATGAGGCTTTCTAATGTTTTTCTTACCTCTGACTGACGCTCTTGCATCGCTTAACACTTATACTACAAACAGATTCCCTCAAATTTTACTAAGAAATTCCTAAGATATCCTCATGAATTTCTTACCTATCAAAATCAGCCGAAATTGTAAAATTATATTTCATTTTTAAGCAGCAAGCTATAAAAGGATTTATATTGTTTATTGTCTTCAAATGTATTTCAGCCAATTTAATCCCTCCTCCTCAAATCCTCAAAAATCTTACATTCACTACAAAATCAAATACCCTTCTACCCCATCCCAATACAAACGGAGTTTCTTCTAGATTGATCGGTAAAATTACCAGAGGAAATTATTTTAAAGGCTTGCTTCAATATTTATTGGAGAAAGAAACCGCCTACTGTTTGGGCAGCAATATTGATCTATCTCTAGTGCGCTCGTCGCGCTCGGTAGGCAAAGCCGCGCACTCGTGCTCGCCACTACGCGGGGCGCATCATCTGTCCTCCTCACTCGATCTGGCTCACCGCTACGCCTACGAGTTCAATTTTGTTGCGGGGCAAATGCCCGATGTCAAAAGGCCCGTTTACCACATCTCTTTATCGATCGCCCCTGAAGAACATTTGAGCGATGAGCAGTGGGATGAATTAGCTCGTCGCTACCTCAAAGAGAGAGGTTTTGAAAACTCGCAATACGTACTGGTGCGCCATAACGATCGCGGACACGAACATTGCCATATCGTGACTAACCAAGTGGACTTAGAAGGGCAAGTAGTTGATGTCGCTTGGGATTACTATAAAAGTCAGGAAGTTATTCGGCCCCTCGAGGTGGATTACAATCTGAGGCAATTACAAAATTCTTGGGAAATAGATCGCAGCTCTCAACCCCAGCGCGAAGTCAAATTACTCGAAAAAACCCAACAAGCTAGCGTTCGTCGCAGTCTACAGCAAACAATCGATCGTCTCTCGATCCCAAACCTTGAAATGGTCGAACTGGTAGATCGCCTCAATCTCGAAGGAATCAAGGTCAAAATTCATCAAAGGGGAAACCTTTTCGGGATTAGCTACCAACAAAACGGAATTAATTATCCCGGGTACAAACTCGGTAAAGCTTACAGTTTTCGGGGATTGCAAAAACACCGAGGCATCAGTTTCGATCTCGCCCAAACTAAGGAGTTGGTAAACATTGCAGCTAGATCCCAACAGAGCGAGGTTAAATTAGAACCGACTTCAAAATTAGAAATTAACAATCCCTACGAGCGTTCTTCGATTGCTGTTAAAGGAACAGAGCAAGTAGGGCAGGATGAACCCCAACGCCACCCGGCAAAGACAATGGCAACTAAAAATTTCGATGCCTCCAGGAGGGGCAAGAGCGAAATTTCTCCTTCTATTGAACCGATCTCAGAACGACTGACAGACAAGATCGACTTATCTAAATCGCAATCAAATCAATCTAGAGAACTCCCTAGCCAGCAGCAAGAGCTTCTTTCACTAACTCAAGAAAAGCAAATTGGTCTTGACTATACTCCGGCTCCCAATCGCCCCCATCCGATGCTTGCTAAAATTGCCTCGTTTAAGAAACAGCAGCCCCAGCAACCAACTCAAGCTGAACCGACTTGGTATGGCGATAGCATTTTTGAAACGGCAATCGCCTTACTCAACAAATATGGTCAAGAAACTAGACCCCGATTCATCACCACCGAACGAGATAATTATTTAATTTCACGACAAGAATTCGGCAAACGCAATTACCTTACTGATTCTATGAGCTTGCGCCTCTGTTCTGATTGCAGCCGCCTGAGCATCTTCGACTTTAAAAACAACCGGACTATCCTCGCGGTGAATTTCCGCTCAGGTCAATCGCAACAGTATTTCAGTCGAATTGATGTTAATGACAACGATAAAAAACGTTTTCAGGCTTTTGCCAACCAGTTAAAGCAACTTGAAACACGGCAACAACAAAGGGCAATCGAACTGCAACAGCAATTTGAAGATTCACCTCGATACGGCCACGCTAAAGAAGTTGCCAGAGATATCGATCTGTATCTAACTAGTAAAAGTCAAAAACAAACCGATAACATCGTCACCTTTAAAGATGGGTTTAAATTGCACCGGCTCGATGAAAACAACCTCGAAGTAACTAGAAACGATGGTTCAATCGCCTTCGCGGTAAATCAAGGGATAATAACCCAATACGATCGCAACAAACTAGAAGATAATTTATATAAAAATATTAGAGCCGAACTTAAAACTTCTAAAATTCCATTAGAACCAGTCTCGATCGAACAACTACAAAGGAATCAAACTAGAGATTATCTCGGGGTGACGATGCGCTCCTATGGTATGCGAGATCCTCATCGTAATCTTACCTATTTTGAAGATCATAACTTGAAGATGGAACATTCCTATACCCATCGTACAGGGAAAGGTTTTCGCCATAAATTGCAAGTCTTCGATCGTACAGATAACAATCGCTTAATCCTCGAATATCATGCGATTGAAAAATCCGCGACAATTAAATCCCCGGATTGGCTTTTAGAAAAAGAAGATCTCAGCAGTCGCAATCTTAAATATATTGGCAAAATAGGTCGAGAAACCGAGAGATTAAATAAGATTAGGAACTTTCGCGATTATGCCCTCGAGATCGTTGCTTCTCGCGGGCAACGTGAACCCCATCAATTCCCCCGCTTCGGAACTTATGAAAGTCCTACTTATCTCATACAAAGCGATCGCGACCGTTTAATTGTCCGCGATAAAGCGAGAGATCGCGATCTACTCAATATTTCCAACGATTTCGACGACCTTAAACCCGAACTTAACCGCGATACTGTTGCCAATTTCACGATGACTGACTTCGATAACTTTCATTCGGCCCACCGTAAAATCGAAAAAGAAAAACAGCAGCAGTTAGAACGCCAGCGTCAACGCGAAATTCAACGCAGACGGACGCGCAGTCAAGAAAATGAACTCGAACTTTGATTTACCAAGTTGAGAACTCCTTCGATTATCGGCATTATGAAAAGGTTTTCGCTAATTTTAACCCTCGAGATTTCAAGTGGTTTGAAAAGAATGATGAGGATATGAGGAACAAAATCAAAAAACGAGCGCGAACCTATTGGATCGAACAACAACAGAAACGACAACAACAGAAACGACAACAACAGCGCGAAAGAAGTGGCAGAGGTCTGGAGCTTTAAAAGTGAAACTACTGAAAGCTTTCACCCCTAAATCTGAAGCTTCCGAGTGAATCGGAAAACTCAAAGCTTCTCCCATCCCCTAAAATCTCCCCTTTTAAACCTGATTTTCAAGCTTACCTTGAAAAAATTTTCTCGTAATGCAGGGGTAAATTAAGCACCAACAAGCTTATTTATTTCACTGCTTTACTATCCTTAAAAATATCGAGAGTATTTCCTGTGGATCTAACTAATTTTTCGATTTTGAACCGGAATTTTTTAGAGGTTACACCTCAATTTTTTCTCCCGACCGATTACCCCTACTCTCACCCCCCATTTAATCCGATCTTTTAACCATTATTACCGATTCATATCGTGATTATCAATGGTTATGACTGCTCGACTAGAATATACCAGATCTATCTCTGACAAAGGTTTTATTCCATTAACACGATTTAACCCAAGAGGCGAAAACCAGGTTGCTCTACCTACCCCAATAACCCCTGGCTAAATCCTGAAATATTACCCCTCGACCAGTATTAATGCCTGCTCATCTGGTAGTAAATCTCAGGTTTTTCTCAACTCTCTTCAACTCATTCATTACCCCAATAATTTACCCCAATTTTCTCAAATTTTAAACTTATGCCTAACTCCTCTCCCGCTCAAATTACTCACTGAAAATGCGCTCTAACCCGCGAGCAATTGAAACCTTTCTTAATCTTCTCTCTTTGTCGCAAATTATTTCCGCAGATCGTCAGTTCTAAGCATTAATTTCCAGCTTAAATACACAAAGGTTTGACGCTAAATAGGAGCTGCTTCTCTTCAAATCTAAGTGAAACTACTTAAATTTAGCTCAATAAATCTTGGATGCTTCCGAGTATCCTCTCAGTGTCCTTACTTAAAATACCCCAAAAACAAGCTTGCACACTGCGAGGCCGATCCTGCGGCTGCACCAGTAAAAGCCCAAACCATCGAGATGATTATCAAAAATATTGACCATTTTGAAGCGATCGATGATAATACCTTTTCCAATTATCTCGCCAGCTCTCAGTAATCATGCAAATAAATCTAGCGATCGATCAACTATCAAACTTTACACCTAAATCGATCTCTAAAGCTTTCTCTATTTTCTTGAGATTTTCATAAGACAAACTTCCTCTGACGATCTCTTTTTCTATGTCATACCAATAACTACGCGATATACCGACTTCACCACAAAGTTTTTCTATCGATTTACTTGAAGCTAACCTTGCTTTATTAATTTTTTCTCCAATGCCTTTTACTTCTACTATTCTCGTTTCTTTAATTTTCACTGAAAAGCCTTCCCCCCTATGAGATCGAGCTATATTTTCCAGTTTCATATTATCATAAACAAATTATCTAACATCCTTGATAGTTTATCTTCAATAGTCCACCTTTGGTATATAATCTAGTTGAATTAATTAAACGATCAATCACGGTGACACCAATAAAATCACCCGAACACTAACTAAATGAGGTAACGGTATGTTTACAGCAAAATTCCAACCCGCCAAAAACAAAGCCGGATTATCTAAGCTGACTTTCATCGGGACTGATGTCAAAGAAGGAGAGAAAGACGGCAAACCCTGGTCTATGTTTAAATTCCGCTTCCTCTGTATGGGCAAATTTCACGGCAGCGACCAAGAAGTTGGCTTAATTACAGGCTTCCAATACGAACCCGATAACATACTCGGTCGTACTTTAAACGCTATGGGCTTTGAAACTCCCAAGCCTGATACTGTTTTTGACGATGATGGTTTTGAAGTAGTCGAACCTGAAAACTTAGACGACGACGGTTTTGAAGTTACTGAAGCCCCTAAACTCGATGTTATCAGCTTTTTGGAGACTAAAATCGATTCTCTCTATATCGCCAAACTTGCTAAAAATCAAAAAGGCTTTTGGGAGATCGATGTCGATACTCTCAGACCTTTCGTAAGTAACAAACCCACCAACGGTAAAACTCCCAATCCTACCAACGGTAAAAAACATACCGTTGAAAACCCTTCAAAGCCTATGACCGGAAAAAAGAAGTCATAGACTCGAGGCTACGTTAGCTCAATAACGATTAACCGCGCTGGCACTGCAATGCTAAGCGCGGTCAGATTTTATAAGCATAAGGTACTTATAATGCTTACAAACGATGATAACTTAAAACCTGGCTGTCTTCACATCTTTGACGATAATTTTACAAACGATGTTAGAAATCTTACTGACCCACCGAGCCAACCTCGGATCGAGCTTCGGCGAGATCGCATTTTAGCCCCTGTCGATTTCGATACCGAATATAAGGATCTCCTTTACCACCGTCTTAAATCCAACATCATCAAAAATATTCTTTGCGGCGATAACTTACCTAGTTACGGCATCGATACCCTACACCGCCAACTAGCATTCATCCAAGCCAAACCCGTTAAAACCGCGAAGGATTTCGCCCTAATAACCTCTACTCATCCCGATTATCGAGATCTCCCTACTGAAAGCATTCTACTCGAATTACTCAATACATTTACCGTCAACAACTGGGAATTTATTAACCTTAAATTTAATAAATCCGCCAAATACCGATCGATCCGCTTTCTTATTTACTCCCATTTCGCTACAGTCGATCTTCCTTTTCTCTTTACTGGCGGATCAATTAAAACCGAATGGTACGATAAATTAGGCTCTAACCAACACTTTAACGCCAACAAGCGTATCAAAGCAGGTCAGAAATTTTCCAATCATACTAGACTGACTAAGCACTATCTCCTCTGTCAAGAAACTAGCGAAATTTTTATCATCGAGATCGAAATCGTCGATACTATCGGTCTGTTCGGCAACAAATCCCTTAAAGATTCTTTAACTATTTCCGGTCTGGGCCATCTCCTCGCCGATAAAGATATCACCAAGGATCTCGCCCTGGCCCGCGAGTTGGGTTATTTACCTATAACCGACATGATTCGTTTTTCAGTGGATCGTCCCAAGCTTAACCTTAAATATATTAGTAACGACTTATGCTTACACGATATGCTCGAAGCTAATTTTAACCAGTATGCCATCATACACAAAGATTTAGGTTTACCCGAACGTTGGTTGCGCGAACCTAAACTTACTGTCGGTAGCACGGTCGCCAGGCTTTTAGAACAAGTTCTCTGCCATAAATATGGTATCGACTGGGAGCATAATGTTAAAAATTTGCGCTCCTTGGTGGCGGCTGCTAACCCTAAAAAACTCCTCGATCGCCACGATAGTGCCTCTCTACTGGCTAAAGTCTTCGGCGGCCTCTGCGTCAATAACAGGCCCTTAGATCGGGTCGATACTGGCGCAATCGTCGATGCTGACGAAGATGGTGCTTACGCGATGGGCATGATGCAGCTTCTTTTACCTATGGGCCACCCCGAAATCGTCGGTTTCCCTTTAGACGGTAAAAATCAGTATCCCACCCTGCGGGACTGGCTCAAAATGTATCAAGATGAATTAGTCCCTAACGCCTGGTGCGCGGTTATCGACACTCAAGGTCACAAACTCAAATTAGAACACGACTACTTTCAAAGCTGGCTCGTCCCTTCGATTAAATACAAACACGCGATTTCTGATAAATGGTATCAATATTGTTTGGAACAAGCTTACAAACGGGTAGACAATCCCCCTCCAGACCAAGGTATAAGTGCTAATCCCGAAGACAATAAACCTGTTATTGATTTTCTCGATGAAGGTAACGTTAAAATTATCACCCGCGAGATTAGATCCGGTATCTTAACTCACGAAGGACTAGATTTTATTTTTAATATTGCCAGTCGAGATCAAAGAAAAGAATTACTCGATAATATTAAAGTTGTATCTTGGATGGTCTACCCTCAATCTACTCGCTGCGATAGTTACCAAGACTACCTAAATAAAGTTAACAATCATACTGGTAATAGAGTCTTTAAAAGAAACAAATTAAGAAATTCTCTAGTCGAACGCAATTTAATCGATACCTCTCATACCTACTGGTTCGGCGATACCCTCGGTGAGTTAATAATTAAACACTTAGTTATCAACCGCAAACGCTATCCTAAAAAACCTCGCCATCCCTTAAACGATTATTATAAGCTTCTTTGCAATACTATCTATGGCGTTCTCTGTAGTCCTTACTTTGATATTAGTAATGCTTTAATTGGAAATAATATTACTTCTCGATGTCGTCATGAAGGTTGGCAATTCATGAAATCTTGCTATGCTAATTCTACTATCACTGATGGCGGCACTTTTAATTTAAATCGCGTTGTTTATGTTAGGAAGAAAAATCGTAAAGTTAACGGTAATAATACAGTTAGATGGGAAGGATTGAATAACAGGCAATTAATTCTCAAACCTATAGACGACTGCGATCGCATCGAAATGTCAGACGATGGTTTACCCATTCTCCACAAAAACGCTCAAGTCATTCACCTCGATCGAGACGAAGCTAATAAATGGATTAGCGAAGCTATAACTAACCATATTAGAAATACTTTTCCTAATACTTGGTCTTCACAATACGATCGCATCAAAATTAAAGTTCGAGCAGATCTCAATACTAACGAATTAATTAACGTTCAAGAAATTCCTTGTAAAGGTTATTTCGATTGGGAAGCTAAAGATTTTTTCAATCGCGTTACCGTTCACGGTGCTAGCAACTATCTCTTAGAAAATATAAATACTAAATATCAAAAATTTGCTATGAGAGCTTATCAGATTAAAGATCACTTCGATGAAATTGACTTTATCGAGGAGTTTATTAAAACTGATAATGGTGAAGTTATCCGAAAAACTAATCACGTTGCCCCGTGCGTTGAATTTCTTACTAATCTTAGTCTAACTGGTGATTCTCTGCCGATCCCCAAACTTCAAGTTAAAACCGAAATTCTCAAACTAAATGATTTTCAAGACCCCAATCTCTACAATAAATATGTTGCTATGAATCTTATTATCGGCGACTCCGTTCCTAAAGTCGTTAAATTATTACCTTTCAGCAAAAGCCAATTTAAGTATCAAACTGCAGAACAATTTTACTCTTGGGATCGTTCTCTTATGAAGTCCAAATTTAAACACGGTCTTACCCTTGAAGCTTTCTTTATGAACGATAACATCACTTTAAATTACGATCTCATGCTCAAAACCGCTTATCAAATGGTTTTAGATGGCGAATTAAATCCTATGGAACGTATGTATAATTCTCGCGGCAGAAAAGATTTTGAAATGATTCCCCACCCCGAGCAAGAAAAAGAATTGATGATTAAGGATTATTTTCAACCTCTCGCTAACAATCCTGATTGGTAATTCTTACGTAAATACAAGCTTTCAGCTTTTCTACTTTCAACGTAATAATCGACATTTCACCCCTATTTACCCCAACGAAAAATGGGGATTTTTTTTGGGACGGTTTTGCAATTATTGCTGGAAAAGTTAAAAACGGCCCCAAAGTTACTTTACAGTTTAGTTCCGTCTAAATTATCTTATATATATAGTTTTGAGCAGATGTACTAGTGTTGAATAAGTGGTAAAATCGATATAATTTGGGGTTATACCGTAAGCCGGAAGAATCAACATCATACTTAGTCACCTGTTTTAATCAACATCACAAGTAAGCAAATTAATTAGTTTTTCGTAACAGCGTTCACAGATCGCCCCACAAGCGAACTATCGCACCATCGCCTCCGTATCGCCCCTATCCCACATCACACCACCCTTAAATTGGCTTTCCCCATCAGCAGATCGTCAGGTTTTATCCTCTCACACCCCTCTTAAAAGCCTAAATAACCCCCCTTACCTCTTAAAATGTTATCTACATCATTTACAGCTTTAAACGCCCTTAAATCGCTTTTTAACCCCCACTGAGACGATATTACCTGTATGGTTTTTTGAAGCTCGGTACGTACTCCCCTTCCGATTTGATTTTCGATTTCTTCCTTAAGATTTTTTCTATAGTAACCCTGTCTCGATTTAATTATTATTAAATAAACGACTAAATTATTACTCTACTGTCAATAATGTCTAAATTTATTCGCGAGTTAAATCGTCTCGATAATAATCTTTATCCGAGAGATTATAATCAGTTTCAATCTCAAATCGATCGCTTAATTAGATCGCATTTAGACTTATTTTGTGTTGATGCTGGTTCTTTTTCTTTAGAGCATCATAATAATGGTCGTCGAGGTTACGTTTCTATCGATATTAGTCAACTATACGAAAACTTTATTACCAATCGCGATCGTGATAGCGATCTCAATTTAATTTGGGTCGATAGTTCCGATATTCAAAATCTTCAAGCTAAATTAGCCGGCGAAACTTGGTTTTTAGGTCTAAAGCAAATGGTTAAGGAGTACGATTCCGCCCATTATGTTAATTTGTGTTTGTCGGTGATTAAGGCTCAACAAATTTATCGCGGAAAATCTTTACCCGTTTTTGTTTCCCAGATCCCGATCGCCAGCAGAGGTGAATAAGTTCATTTGTTCGATTTATTGTAATACGCTTTACGGAGATGGAGAGGGAATATCTCTTTACAAATATGTTACAGAAACTTTGAAAATTTTCACAAGTTTTTATAATCTCTCAAACTCTTCCTAGTAGGGGGATAGAGCTTGATTTATCGCGTTACTTCTGGTTTAATGAGAGATAAAAGTGTTTATCATTTTTTAAGAGCAATGAACTATGTAGCCATCGCACCCGACCATAACGATTTATCTTTTTCTCGTCCTTTCAGCCAAATTCTCAAGGAGGAAATTGCTAACGGTAACGCTTCGCCCGATACGGTGCGAACTTATCGCCAGCAGTTTAAATTATTCGTTTCCTGGTGCGATTGCCGCAAATTAGAAATTACTAAATTAACCGAAGACCATATTAAAGAATATCGAGGTTATTTAGTCGATCGCGGTCTAAAAGTTGCTACCATCGGCCTTAAACTCTCGGTTATTCGCCGCATCTTTGATATAGCCGTTATTCGCGGTATTATTCCTTCTAATCCCGCCCTTCGCGTTAAACCTCCGACCCTTCGACGCGACCCCGCAGCCGCTAACAACTACCTCGAATTAGATGAAGCCCAGAAATTAGTTGATACTTTGCCTGCTGGAGATTCTGTTCGAGATTTACGCGATCGCTTACTCGTCGTGCTTATGCTGGTTCAAGGCTGCCGTCAGATCGAGTTATTTCGTTTGAACGTTGGCGATGTTATTCGTCGTGGAAACCAAACAGGGATTAAGGTTCGCGCTAAAGGTACCATTCGTGTTATTCCTTTAAAAGATGATGTTGCCGATCTGCTCGATCGCTATCTCGATGCTAGAAAAAACACCGGAGAAACATTAAAGCGTGATCGCTCCATGTTCATTAGTTTCTCTCCCAACGTGGTTAATAAACCTGAAAATCGTTTAACCAGGAACTCTATGCAGCGTATAGTTAACGGTTATCTTCAAGCTGCTGCACTTAAGCATAGCGAGAATCGAACCGTTACCACTCATGGCTTGAGACATTCTGCTGCTTCTCTCCTTCTCAGATTAGGGTGTCCCTTAAGGCAGATTCAGGAAGCATTAGGCCACGCTGACCCCAGGACTACCTCTATCTATGCTCACATTCAGAACCTCTGGCATAATAATCCTTTTGCTAAAATCGCGATCGTTATTTAGCTTGACTCGTTCTCGTTATCTTTTCAAGCGCGTTCCCTTTCTAGCTAATAATATTAGTAAAAATATAACCTTTAAGATTATTTGTTATTGATTTTATGTGTTTAACTTAAGTATATAATTAAAAAAAAATCTAATTTTATTAATAGCAATAAAATTAGATTAATCAAAATTGATTCCTTTAAGTAGTTGTTATGTTTCTAACTACTTATTTTATGTTTAATCTATCAGAAAATTTGAGAAATTAAGTATTCTCGAATACATAGATGAATTGACTGATGAATAAAGATTATTAGGGGAGTTTAATTACTATGACAAATAATGTAAATACTTCGGCTATTCAACCTTATGATCCTAAACAAGCGTCAGGGGACATTCTTGAAGTTGTTTCTGGGGGATTATCTCAATATTTAAAATATCTTGGTTTACCTTCTGAAGATATTTTAGTAAAAGTGAAACAGCGTAAAAGAGCTATTGCCAATATAGAAGAACTTATCCCAGATTTATCTTCTAAACAAAAGCAATCTGCATTTTATCTCTCAAAATTTATATCTGCATCGCTCATGGGTTTATTTGATGCAGCACTTAATTATCTTTGGAATGAAACGATTGACAATCTTCGCAGAAAAGTAGAAATTTTTGATATTGATTATTTTTATAATACTGCAATCAAAGAGACAAAAAAAAAAAAAAAAGAGCTAAATTTCAAGATCCACACGATTTAATTAAATTAGATGATTGGGAATTAGTATTAGGCTGCAAGGAAACAGGGATTATTACTCAACTTGGTTATAAGCATTTAGATTATATTCGAGATATGCGTAATCATGCTAGTGCAGCCCATCCTAATCATAATGAAATCACAGGATTACAATTAGCTACATGGCTAGAAACTTGCATTCAAGAAGTTATTGGCAAAGAACCTGAAGGTGCGGTTATTGAGGTCAATAAACTTGTAAAGAGTTTGAGAGAAGAAAACTTATCAACAAATGATATTTCTCCTATTGGTGAAGGAATAAGAAAACTTCCAGAAGAATTAATTCATTCTTTATTAAGAACTGTTTTTGGTATGTACACTGATGTAAATATAGCAGCCAATATCCGAAGAAATATTAATCTAGTCGCTCAAGAGATATGGAAATCTTCTGCTGAAGAAATACGTTATGAAATAGGATTAAAATATTCCTCTTTTGAGGTAAATGGTGAAATATCTCGAAAAACACTTGCTTCGGATTTTTTTGAAAATGTACAAGGATTGTCATATTTACCTGATGATACTCTTGCTCTTAAATTAAATGAAGCACTAGATGCGTTACTTATAGCTCATAATGGCTGGAATAATTTTCATAACGAAGCAATACCTGCAAAATTAGTTAAATCTTTTGTTCCGAGTAGTGGGAAAATTCCAAAAAGTTCAATTATAAATTATGTCAGAGTTTTGACAATATGTAGAATTGGCAATGAATATGGAGTCTCAAATACTGCTCAGGAAATTTATGATGATTTAATTTCCAACTGGTCTAATAATGAAGCAAGATGTCTAATAGAATTACTTCATGAAGATTTTAAATTACATTCTAAGTTGCAATTTAATTCTTGCCAAGAACAATTTAAACACGTGATTTCAGATATTTATCCAAACATAACAGATAAATTGATTCAAGATATGCTTGATTTCATCAATAATTTCTCTAACATTGAATTTGATTCTATCCACAGAGATAGTAGATTTAAACAAAGATTGACTAATCTAAAACTTTAAACTATTAAAACAGGCGTGTTGAATAAGTTGAAAAAGCATTAAATGACCAAGACTGACGAGCTTGAGGTTTGGGTATCGGTACTCTTACCTTGGGAGGAATCGAGGGATAAGGAAATATTTAAGGAAAGATTTTATAAGCTCTCGAAGTCGTATAAGTTTAGAGGACAAATTTTCGAGCTAAAGTTAATCCCTGAATGT
>JAAUYH010176095.1_pt1 | contig 16242 bp, 12 predicted proteins | sample 7278061 | NCBI WGS metagenome assembly JAAUYH01 (sample SAMN14350203, study PRJNA611818) | marine sediment metagenome | isolation source: surface marine sediment (0.6m) | place: French Polynesia: Moorea | collected 2018-08 | reverse complement strand
GGATCGCAGTTGGCGCCGTGTAGCAGATGTTGACCTTGTGTTTGTCGCAGACTTCCCAGAAGCGTGACGAATCCGGGTAGTTCGGCACGCCTTCGAACATCATCGTCTACGGTCCGCTGGCGAACGGCGCGATCACGATGATGTTCGAAGGCGTGCCGAACTACCCGGATTCGTCACGCTTCTGGGAAGTCTGCGACAAACACAAGGTCAACATCTGCTACACGGCGCCAACTGCGATCCGTGCGCTGATGCGCGAAGGCGACGACCCGGTCCGGAAAACGTCCCGCCAGAGCCTGCGCCTGCTGGGATCCGTCGGCGAGCCGATCAATCCCGAAGCGTGGCAGTGGTACTACGACGTCGTCGGCGACAGCCGTTGCCCGATCGTCGACACGTGGTGGCAGACGGAAACCGGCGGCATCCTGATCACGCCGTTGCCGGGCGCCATCGCGTTGAAACCGGGCTCGGCAACGCGTCCGTTTTTCGGCATCAAGCCGGCCTTGCTCGACGCTGACGGAAAGACGCTGGAAGGGGCGGTTTCCGGCAACCTGGTCATCACCGACAGCTGGCCCGGCCAGATGCGCACGGTCTACGGCGATCACGAGCGCTTCGTCGAGACCTATTTCTCGACCTACGACAACGTCTACACGACGGGCGACGGCGCACGCCGGGACGACGATGGTTACTACTGGATTACGGGACGCACGGACGACGTGCTGAACGTATCCGGCCACCGCATGGGTACAGCCGAGATCGAAAGCGCGCTCGTGGCGCACAAGGACGTCGCGGAAGCGGCCGTCGTCGGCTATCCGCACGACATCAAGGGTCAGGGTATCTATGCCTACGTCACCCTGATGGAAGGCGTGGCGGCGAGCGACGATCTGCGCGGCGAGCTGCAGCAGTGGGTTCGCAAGGAGATCGGCCCGATCGCCAAACCGGACCTGCTGCAATGGGCGCCCGGTTTGCCGAAGACGCGCTCCGGCAAGATCATGCGGCGCATCCTCAGGAAGGTCGCGGCGGACGATTACGGTGAGCTCGGCGACACGTCGACGCTGGCGGACCCGGCCGTCGTCGACGACCTGATCGACAACCGGCAGAACCGCAACTAGCGAATCAGGCTTTGGCCTGCTCGTCGGCGTCATCGCCGTCGAGCAGGTCATCGTCGTTCTGGGCTTCGATAGCCGCGACCTGGGCCTTGGGGTCGAGCTTGATCGTATCGGTCAACGTGGTGCCGCCGCTGTCCTCTTCGCCCGAGGTCAGCGATTTGACGATGGCTTTGCCGCCGTCAATTCGTTCCATGCGCAGGTATTCGGCAATCTGCCGCTCGTACGCGTTGACAAACTCTTCGCCGAACATCTGCGGGAAGCGGCCACCGCCTTTCTCCGTCATGATCGGGTAGATGTCGCAATACAGGTCCCAGTACTTCGACTTGTCGAGGAATCGCGTGAACACGTTGCTCGAGATCGTACGCCTGAACGCGTCTTCGAGCTCGTCCGGGTCGAAGCGGTCGGCGAACTCGATGAACGCGCTGTTCATCGCATCCAGGAACGCGTTCTGGTGAAACAACAGGTCGCGGCAGACCTCGCGTACCGCGTCGCGCGCACCGAGATACTCGCCGTCCTTGCCGACCAGCAGCTGCTTGGCCAGGTCGGCCGTGTTCTGCGAAAGCTTCAGCGGGTTGTTGTGGCGCGGCAGTACCGTCGTCTGCTCGAGCCGAAACGTGTTCTTGAGGTTCGCGCGACTCGACAAAAGATTGGTGGTACCGGCGATGAACTCATGCATGACGGTGCCTGCATTCTGCATGACTTCTGCGACGTTGACGGCCGGGTGGAAATCCGCGCGGCTGATACCCAGGCCATCCAGGAACGAGTCGAACAAGTCTTCGGCCGTGTACTCGATCGGCTGTTCATTGATACCGCTGTTCGCAATACGGTCGAGTTTCTCGAGCGACTCGCGAATCGACTGATCCTTGGCTGACATCGACTCGATCCGGTCGATCGGTTCTTCGACGTCCTGCTCGATCGGCTGAATCCTGCTGCCGAACAGATGCGACTGGAACTCGTCGTCGCCGGTAATCTCTTCTTCGTCGAGCAGATTCATGCCCGTGCGAAGCGACGCCTCGTCGACCAGCGGCTCCACGTTGTCCGGCACGAACGACGGGGGCGGCGCCGGCATCTCGAGGCTTTCGCCAGAGTCGAGCCGCACGACGATTTCGAAGTCGCCCATACGCAGCCGATCGCCGTCGAACAAGCGGCGCGGATTGCCCCTGCCGATCGGCTCGACTTCGTCGTTCACGTAGACACCGTTGGTGCTGGTGTCCATCAGGTAGTACATACCGCCTTTGTAGTCGATCGTCGCGTGCCGGCCCGAGATATACTTGTGCGGATCGGGCAGGATCCAGTCGTTCTCGAGGCCCCTGCCAATCGTGGCGCTGCCTTCACGGAACTCACGTACGGCATCGTCGCCGACGATATCGCGGTGTTCGCTGACTATTTCGAGCTGTAGCGGCATGGCATTCCTTCCGGTCGAAGAAGCATTTTGCGCGTTCTGGCCCGGTCGGACTGCTACTCAGTTCACATAATCGTGAGGGCGCGGATCCGGCAAGACCTTGAAATCGTTCGAAACGCACCATATACGGTGGATTTGGGTAAACTGCGTAAATCCATGAGCAGCAAGCAACTTTTCAAGGTCGTCTTCATGAGCCAGGGGCAGGTGTACGAGGTCTACGCCCGCCACGTGGGTCACGGCGAATTGTTCGGCTTCGTCGAAGTCGAGGAACTCGTATTCGGTGAGCGGTCCAGCCTCGTCGTCGATCCCTCCGAAGAAAAGATCAAGTCGGAGTTCGAAAACGTGCGCCGCACCTACCTGCCGATGCACTCGATCATCCGTATCGACGAAGTGGAAAAACACGGCACCAGCAAGATCAGCAAGGTCGAAGGCGGCAACGTGGCGCAGTTCCCAATGCCCATCTACACGCCGACCGGCGACAAATCTTGATTTGCCTGACCCGCTCGCGCTTTACGACGCTCGACGAGCAACCCGGAAGCCCGGTCGCCGCTCTTTCCAATCGTGGGAGCAGCGTCTCGCCGCGATCGATCTGGCGACAGGCCAAATCGGGTGCGCGTGGGCGGGGAGTTCATTGCCGGAAATAAAGCGCAACGCAGCGAGCCATTCCGGCAAAGAATTACCGGGCCGCGGGCGCCGTTCCAGTGTTATTATCGCGGCCTGGTTCAACCCTCCTGATTCAAGGTCCGCAAAGCTTGTCGAACACAACGCCTGATCCCCGTTATCAGACCTCCGTCGACATGCTGGAACTGGCCGGACAGCCAGCCTTGTCCGATTTTCGACTCGCCAAGCTCACGCGACAGCTGCAGCGCGAGGACGAACGCGTCAAATCCGTGCAGGCACGTTTCAGCTACTTCGTCCACCTGAACAACCCGCTTTCAAAAGAGCACCGTGCGCGTCTCGATGCGCTGCTCCTGCACGGAGATGCACCTGGCAAGATCGGCAAGCGCGCCAGGTGTGTGTTCGTCGTGCCTCGTCCCGGCACGATTTCGCCGTGGTCGAGCAAGGCGACCGATATAGCCATCGCCTGCGATATCGACGAAGTCGCCCGGATCGAACGCGGTATCTGCTACGGCCTCGATTTCAATGGCAAGGTCGAGCGCGACGATGTGCACGCGCTGGTGCACCTTTTGTTCGATCGCATGACCGAGACCGTGCTCGACCAGGCCAGCGAGGCCGTCGCCCTGTTCGAGTCTCATGAGCCGGCGCCTGTCGGCATGGTTGCGGTGAAAGAGGGCGGGCGCGACGCGCTGGTCGCCGCAAACACCGACCTGGGCCTCGCGCTTTCGGACGACGAGATCGATTACCTGGTGCGTTGCTACGGGGACCTCGATCGCGATCCGACAGACGCGGAACTCATGATGTTCGCGCAGGCAAACTCGGAGCACTGCAGGCACAAGATATTCAATGCGGACTGGGTCTTGGACGGCGAGACACAGGATGGACGCCTGTTCGGCATGATCAAGTCGACGACCGAGAAGACGCCCGATGGCGTGATATCGGCGTATTCGGACAATGCCGCGGTGATCGAAGGCTGGAGCGGCAAGCGGCTGATGCCGGGGCCCGGTGATCGCGAGTTTCGCTATTGCGACGAGCCGATTCACATCCTCATGAAGGTGGAAACGCACAACCACCCGACGGCAATCTCGCCTTTCCCGGGCGCTGCGACCGGTTCCGGCGGCGAGATTCGCGACGAGGGCGCGACGGGGCTTGGCGCGAAACCCAAAGCTGGCCTGACCGGTTTCACGGTTTCACACCTGCGCATACCCGGCTACACGCAACCCTGGGAGACGGATTTTCCGCACCCCGATCGCATGGCGACACCGCTCGAGATCATGATCGAAGGTCCGATCGGCGGCGCCGCGTTCAATAACGAGTTCGGGCGCCCGAATCTGCTGGGCTGCTTCCGAACGTTCGAAAGTCCGGTTCCCGGCTTGCCCGACAACGAGATTCGCGGCTATCACAAGCCCATCATGATTGCCGGCGGCGTCGGCAACGTTCGCGCGGAACACGCCACGAAGATCGACGTTCCGGCGGGTGCGAAAATCGTCGTGCTCGGCGGACCGGCCATGCTCATTGGGCTTGGCGGCGGCGCGGCGTCGAGCCTTGCCAGCGGGACGTCGAGCGAAGACCTCGACTTCGCGTCAGTGCAGCGCGGCAACCCGGAAATGGAGCGGCGCGCACAGGAAGTCATCGACCGGTGCTGGGCTATGGGCGAAGACAACCCGATCCTGCTGATTCACGATGTCGGCGCGGGCGGGCTGTCGAACGCCGTGCCCGAAGCGGTCGACCACAGCAAGCACGGCGCCAGGATCGAGCTGCGTGAGGTCGACAATGCCGAGCCCGGCATGTCGCCGATGGGCATCTGGTGCAACGAGGCGCAGGAACGCTACGTCCTGATCGTCGCCGAAGAACGCATCGAGGAATTCGCGGCGTTGTGCGAACGGGAGCGCTGTCCGAAGTCGATCATCGGTACGTTGACCGACGACGGTACGCTCGTCGTCAACGATCGCGAATTCGGCAATCGCATCGTTGATATGCCCATGCAGATGTTGCTCGGCAACCCACCCAAGATGACGCGTGACGTCAACCGCGCGGCGCGTGTCGATCAGTCGCTCGATCTATCGGACATCGAGCTCGAAGACGCGGTCATGCGCGTGCTGCGGTTTCCGGCCGTAGCGGACAAGTCGTTCCTGATTCACATCGGCGACCGCACGGTTGGCGGCCTCAGTGCCCGCGACCAGCTGGTCGGACCGTGGCAGGTGCCGGTCAGTGACGTCGCAATCACGTCGTCGACGTTCAGTGGTGTGACGGGTGAGGCCATGGCAATGGGTGAGCGCACGCCGCTCGCGGCGCTCAACGCGCCGGCTTCGGGCCGCATGGCGGTTGCGGAAGCGATCACAAACATTGCGGCCGCGCCCATCGAGGATCTGAGCAAGGTCCGCTTGTCGGCCAACTGGATGGCGGCGGCCGGTCATCCCGGCGAGGATGCCAACCTGTTCGACACGGTGAAAGCCGTTGGCCACGAGTTATGTCGCGACCTGGGCATGGCGATACCGGTCGGCAAGGACTCGATGTCGATGCGCACGCGCTGGGAGCAGGACGATACGCAATACCAGGTGGTGGCCCCCGTGTCGCTCATCGTGTCGGCCTTCGCGCCCGTAACGGACGTTACCAGGCACCTCACGCCGCAGCTTCGCGAGTCCGACGAACAAAGTTACCTGCTGCTGTTCGACCTCGGCAGCGGCGAGAATCGACTCGGCGGCTCGTGCCTGGCGCAGGCTTTCCAGCGCACGGGCGGCGAGTGTCCCGATATCGACGAACCGGCGAAGCTCAAGGGCCTGTTCAATGCGATCCAGGAAATGAACGCGCGTGCCATGCTGCTGGCCTACCATGACCGCAGTGACGGTGGATTGCTCGCAACCGTTGCCGAGATGATGTTTGCGGGCCGGCTCGGCGTCAGCCTTTCGCTCAACGGTTCGAGAAGACAGCTGCTCGGCCAGTTGTTCAGCGAGGAAGCCGGGGCGGTCGTGCAGGTCGCAAAGAGCAAGCTGACACAGGTGCAGATGGTCCTCGATCGTTGCGGCGTCACGGCGAACGCCATCGGCAGGGTCGAACCGGAATCGAAACTCGTCATCCGGCGCGACGACGAACTCGTGCTCGAACTGGCACGCGTCGACATGCAGCGTGCCTGGTCGGAAGTCAGCTATCGCATTCAGAGTCTGCGCGACAACCCGGCGACTGCGAAGGAAGAATACGATCGCATCGTCGACGACAGCGATCCCGGACTCAACGTGAGCCTGACCTTCGATCCCGGCGAAGATATCGCGCGCAGCTTCCGGGCGGCTGCGGGGCCACGAGTAGCGATCCTCAGGGAACAGGGGGTCAACAGCCAGAACGAAATGGCGGCGGCATTCATGCGCGCGGGATTTGCAGCGTACGACGTGCACATGAGCGACCTGCTGGAGGGTCGTGATTCACTCGAAAACTACCAGGGCATTGTTGCCTGCGGCGGATTCTCTTTTGGTGACGTGCTTGGCGCAGGCGGTGGCTGGGCCAAGTCCATTCTCTATCACTCGCGCACGCGAGACGACTTCGCCGCATTCTTCCAGCGCGGCGACACGTTTGCCCTGGGTGTCTGCAACGGTTGCCAGATGCTGTCGCAGATCAAGGAGCTGATCCCGGGTGCGCAGAACTGGCCCCGGTTCCTGCGCAACAAGTCCGAGCAGTTCGAGGCGCGGCTGAGTCTGGTCGAGATCGTAGAGAGCCCATCGCTGTTCTTCGATGGCATGGCGGGTTCGCGCTTGCCCATCGCCACGTCCCACGGCGAGGGTCGCGCCGTGTTCGACGACGATGCGGCACGCTACGCGGCGTCGTACACAGTGGCCCTGCGATATGTCGACAACTATGGCGAAGTAGCGGATACCTATCCCGCGAACCCGAACGGATCGCATGACGGCATCTGTGGTCTGAGTAATGAGGATGGACGCGTGACAATCATCATGCCGCACCCGGAGCGCGTAGCGCTGACGAAGCAGAACTCCTGGCACCCCGACAACTGGGGCGAGGATGGGCCGTGGATGCGCATGTTCCGTAACGCACGTATCGCCATGGGCTGAGTCGCCATGAAAGATCTGACCGTCACCACTGTTGTGGCCGTGCTTTCCGCATCATTCGGAGCAATGGCATCTATCTGGGTCATGGATGTTGAGCAAGACCCGCCGAAATCGGTGGCGCCCGATCTCGGCGAATTACAGGAGCTGCGCGGGCGCGTGCTGGCGCTCGAGGAGCGGCTTGACGGTCCCGGGGTCGAGCCTGTAGCCGGGGTGCGCGCCGGGGCGGAAGCAGAGGCGGTGTCGCGCACGGCTCCGGCGCAGCGACTGCAGTCGGGCGGAGCAAGCGCCGCGACCACGGCGACACGCGAGAGCCGCTTCGATCGCGCGGCGCGCCGCCAGGAGCAGATACAGTCGCAGCTGCTGCAGGCGGGCTGGACACAGGCCGAGATCGACGAGGTCAATCGTTCGCGGGACGCGGCCGCGCTCGACATGTTGGAGCAAAGTCATCTCAGGCAGCGCGAGATGATCGACAAGTACCCCGAGATGGCCGGCTGGAGGTCGATGCGCGATCCGTTGCGCCAGTCGATGAGCGAGGAGAAGTACGAGTCGTACCTCGAGGCAACGGGTCGTCCCACATCCGCACGTATAGGGAACCTGCTTCCCGGCTCGCCCGGCGCCGCGGCAGGCCTGCAGGAGGGCGATCGAATCGTACGGTACGGCGACCGGCGCGTGTTTGGCGGCGGCGATCTCGAGTACGCGACGCTGCAGGGCAACTACGGGGAACCGGTGACGATCGAGGTCGAACGCGATGGCTCGACGTTCATCGTAACCGTGCCGAGAGGACCAATCGGAATCTCGTCGTTCCGCTTTCGGAACTAGCTCTTCCCCATTTCAGGTTGTTACCACAGAAACAAGTTTATATAGTCTGTGCAGACCACAAGGGGACTGTGCGTGGCCGATTTTCGCCTTGGTCTGCTTGTCTTGGTGCTCACCGCGTCGATTGCGGCCGCAACGCCGACGACAAAGGACCTCAACCATGCCTGGCGCGCCTACGCTGCCGCGCTGGAATCCGATGATCGCGATGAAATTCTCGAAACGTCGAGGCAGGTCCTCGATATTGGCCGGCAGTATTTCCCGGCCGACGACCATCGACTGCCCGTGTTGCTCAACAATCATGCAGTTGCGCTTGCGAAGTCCGGACATACGGCTGATGCCATTCCCCTCTTCGAACAGTCGCTAAAGGACGCTGAAGACATTCATGGTGAGGAGTCGCCCGAGCTGCTGGCCTTGTTATTGCCCTTCGCAGCCGAGGTCGGAGATCCGAAAGACCCCAGGCGGCAACAAAAGATTTACCAGCGAGTGCTCAAAATACACTCGACACATCATTCCGACGAGGATGTGCGCTATGCCAATCTGGCGTTCATCGCCGGTTCGCGCCTGCTCGATGATTCTCGCAGTATGTCCGGCAGGAAATACATGCGTCAGGCCCATGACATATTCATGACACTGGGTGATGAGGGCAGAAGCGCATCCGGCATGTCGGCTTTCTATCTCGGTAAGTTTGCTTATTCGACCCAGAACAATAAACGTGCGGTGGAATACTTCGAGTACGCGTTGACCGCGTTGGATACTGACGTTGCACTCGGTAAGGCGCAGTCGCTCGCGGCGCGTTCCTTTCTGGTGGGTATCTATGAAAGACGTGGCGATTCGGAGCTGGCCACGAAGCACTGCGTCGAGATTGGCCGAGACAGCATGTTCGACCCGAATCAGGACTACCTTCCGCTATTTCGCCGGGCGCCAGAGTATCCTTCGAGCAAGCTATTGGCTGGCATGGAGGGCTACGTCGACGTCGAATTCACCGTGGATGAATTGGGTTTTGTTCGCAATGCGATGATTCGGCAGGTGGTGTCCGGAAGAAACATCGATTGGTCTGATCCGGACAAGAGTCGCAATCCGGCGTCTCCGCAGGACCCGTTCGAAAAAGCAGCGATTGAAGCAGTCGAAGCGTTCCGGTATGCGCCCCGATTTGTCGACGGCGAGGCGACAGCGACCGACGGGGTGTCGACGCGGATCAGCTTCAGGATCGAATAGGTGTACGCCAGTCAGGCGGTCGATTGCAGCGTTCCGGTTCGCTCCTCGACAAAGAACCGACGCACTTTCAGCGCGCGCGTGAGTTTGCCGCGACGCACGAAGCACTGGTAGAAGATGTCCTTGAGAACCTCGAGCAGAATGCCCGCCTGAACGCCGTTCAGGAGCGGCAGATCCTCTTCCTCACCGGAATCGAACAAGACCCGCTTGATCGGCGCGAACGTTTTGTCGTCGATGCCGGCGATGTCCTGAGCGACCATGGCTTCCTCAAATGCTCGCAGCTTGCCGCCCTCGCCGAGCTCGTCGTAGGCGCTCATCGCGGCGCGTCGGCACATCGATGCAAACGCGTTGAAGTGATTGCCCGAGTAGCACGCGAGCGCTTCGCGGAACAGCACCTCGGTGTGCTTCGGCAGGTAGGAGAACGCGAAGCGTTCCTTGGGACGTTCGAGCTCGACAAAATTGCGGTACAGCTCGACGCGGTTGTCGGTGTAACTCTTGACGGCAAAGCGCAGGAAAACAGGTGCGTTGCAGCTGTCGCACTGATAGACGAGGCCGACGCGCGCGGGCCTGTCGCGTAGCAACGACGCGGGGTTCGGCACGGATTGCGGGCTCATGTGCGCATAAACGCCGCAATACGGGCACTCGAGACCTATGCGCTCAACGAGCTCGTCCTGTTGCCCCTGCTCTTTATCGAGGATCATCGCCCTGACTTCTTGATGCTGCAGACATCGTTCTTGTTTGAAACGAGTATGCCTTAACGCAATACGGTTAGATTTCGTGTTGGACATAATACGAAAAAGACCGCTCATCTGTCGCCTCGTACCGACAGAAAATCCTCATAGTTGCTTGATTCGGCTCTTGTTTCCGCGCTGCTAGTGCTCGAGGCGTTTGTACTTGATGCGATGCGGATTGGCCGCATCGGCGCCGAGGCGGCGCTTGCGATCTTCCTCGTAGTCGGCGTAGTTGCCTGAGAACCAGGTCACTACCGAGTCGCCCTCGAATGCCAGCATATGTGTGCAGATGCGGTCGAGGAACCAGCGATCGTGTGAGATCACGATGGCCGATCCCGGGAATTCGAGCAGCGCCTGTTCGAGCGCGCGCAGCGTTTCGACGTCGAGATCGTTGGTCGGCTCGTCGAGCAACAACAGGTTGCCGCCTGAACGCAGCGTTTTCGCCAGGTGCACGCGATTGCGTTCGCCGCCCGACAGCAAACCGATCTTCTTTTGCTGCTCGGAGCCGCGGAAATTGAAACGGCCGACGTAAGCACGCGATGGTGTCTCGTAGTTGCCCACCTTGATCAGGTCGAGCCCGTCCGAGATTTCCTCCCAGACGGTCTTGTCGTCATCGAGCGCGTCGCGCGACTGGTCGACGGCCGCGATCTGCACCGTGTCGCCTATGCGAATGCTGCCTTCGTCGGGTTGCTCCGCGCCCGTGATCATGCGAAACATCGTGGTCTTGCCTGCGCCGTTGGCGCCGATTACGCCGACGATACTGCCCGGCGGCATCTGGAAGCTCAGGCCCTCGATCAGCAGCTTGTCGCCGAAGCCTTTCGTGAGATCGTCTACCTCGATGACGACGTCACCGAGACGTGGGCCCGGCGGGATGTAAATCTCGTTGGTCTCGTTGCGCTTCTGGTAGCTCTGCGATGAGATCTCGTCGAACTGGCGAAGGCGGGCCTTGGATTTCGCGTGCCGGCCCTTCGGGTTGCTGCGCACCCACTCCAGTTCCGCCTGCATGGCTTTTTGGCGTGCTTTCTCGGTGGCTTCCTCCGTCTTTAGGCGTTTCTCTTTCTGGTCCAGCCACGACGAATAGTTGCCTTCCCAGGGGATACCGTAGCCGCGATCGAGCTCGAGGATCCATCCCGCCACGTTGTCGAGAAAGTAGCGATCGTGCGTTACCGCGATCACGGTGCTCGGATACTCGTCGAGGAAGCGCTCGAGCCAGGCAACGGACTCGGCATCGAGGTGGTTCGTGGGCTCGTCGAGCAACAGCATGTCCGGCTGGGACAAGAGCAGCCGGCAAAGCGCGACCCGGCGGCGTTCGCCGCCGGAGAGCCTGGCCACGTCGGCGTCCCATGGCGGCAGGCGCAGCGCGTCCGCCGCAATCTCGAGCTTGCGGTCGATTTCCCAGCCGCCCGCAGCGTCGATTGCATCCTGCAGCTTGCCCTGTTCTTCGAGCAGCGCATTCATCTCGTCGTCTTCCATGGGCTCGGCGAACTTCATGCTGATATCGTTGAATCGATTCAGCAGCTCGATCGTTTCGCCAACGCCTTCTTCGACGTTGCCGCGAACGTCTTTGTCCGGATCGAGTTCCGGTTCCTGCGGCAGGTAGCCGATCTTGATGCCGGGCTGCGGTCGTGCCTCACCTTCTATCTCGGTGTCGAGGCCCGCCATGATCCTTAGCAACGTCGACTTGCCGGAACCATTGAGGCCGAGCACGCCGATTTTTGCGCCGGGGAAGAACGAAAGCGATATGTCATGGATGATCTGTCGCTTCGGCGGTACGACCTTGGCAACACGATTCATGGTGTAAATGTACTGCGCCATGTTGATGTCGGGACTTGTTACGGAGCGCGCATTATCCGGTATGCTCGCCGGATAGCAAACTGGCGTAAGTGTCATGAGCAACACTGTGCTCATATACCGTGGTGAGGAGTTGGCGCGTTACGGATTCGGCGACCCGCATCCGTTCGGGCTCGACCGCCATGACGTATTTTTCCGGGAGCTCGACGCGGCCGGGCTCGGCGGCTCGTTGCACTTTCGAACGCCGCGCCGTGCAAGTGTCGACGAACTGATGCTGTTTCATACCGCGGACTACATCGACCGGGTCTCGCGCATGTCCGCGAAAGGCCGCGGCTACCTCGATCAGGGCGACACGCCGGCCATAGCCGGAATATTCGACGCCGCCAGCGACGTTGTCGGCGCAACGTTGTCGGCGGTGGACGCGATCATGCACGGCGAGGCCCGGCGTGCGTTCGTGCCGATTGCAGGGCTTCACCACGCGACGCGCGATGGCGCCGCGGGCTTCTGCGTTTTCAACGACTGCGGTATCGCCGCGGAGTACCTGCGCCGGCGATACAAGCTGACGCGGATCGCTTACGTCGATATCGACGCTCACCACGGTGACGGCGTGTTCTACGGCTTCGAGGACGATCCCGATCTGATCTTTGCGGACGTCCACGAGGACGGGCGATACCTGTACCCGGGCACAGGCCACGAGAGCGAGACCGGCACAGGCCGCGCGCGCGGCACCAAGCTGAATGTTGCGATGCCCCCCGGTGCCACGGACCAGGACTTCGCGCGGGCCTGGCAGCGCGTGGAGGCCTATCTCGATGCCGCGAGGCCCGAGTTCATCATCCTGCAGGCCGGCGCCGACGGCCTCGAGGGCGACCCGATTACGCATCTTTGCTATACGGAACAAGCGCATGCCGATGCGGCCGCCGCCCTCTGCCGGCTGGCTGATAAACATTGCGAGGGCCGCATCATCGGGACCGGCGGCGGAGGCTACAACCGGTCCAACCTCGCGCGTGCCTGGACGCGCGTCGTGCAGTCGTTTGTTGAAACAATCTAGGCCTACTGCCGGCGGTTTTTTCCCTGTAACATCGCCGACGTTCCACGCCCGTCCAGGAGATACCGTCGATGTTCGACACCACTACGCCGCTCGATACCTACGATCCCGAAGTTGCCAGGGCCATCGCGTCCGAGGAGCAGCGCCAGGAAGACCACATCGAGCTGATTGCGTCCGAGAATTACACGAGCCCGCGCGTAATGCAGGCGCAGGGCAGTGTGATGACAAACAAGTATGCGGAAGGCTACCCCGGGAAACGCTATTACGGTGGTTGCGAGTACGTCGACGACGTCGAGACGCTCGCGATCGAGCGGGCCAAGGAGCTGTTCGGCGCCGACTACGCAAACGTGCAGCCGCACTCCGGTTCGCAGGCGAATGCGGCGGTCTATCTGGCGCTCCTCAAGCCCGGTGACACGATCATGGGCATGAACCTCAACGAGGGCGGTCACCTTACACACGGCTCGCCGGTTAATTTCTCCGGCAAACTGTTCAACGTCGTGCCGTACGGTATCGACGATGACGGCCGCATCGACTACGACGAGTTGCAGGCGTTGGCGAGCGAGCACAAGCCGAAGATGATCATCGGCGGTTTCTCGGCGTATTCGCAGCGTATCGATTGGGCGCGCTTTCGCGAGATTTGCGACAGCGTCGGCGCCTACCTCGTGGTCGATATGGCGCACGTTGCCGGGCTAATTGCAGCCGGCGTTTACCCGGACCCGATTCCCCATGCTGACGTCTGCACGACGACGACACACAAGACCCTGCGCGGCCCGCGCGGTGGACTGATCCTGGCACGCGCCAACGATGAACTGACGAAGAAATTCAACTCGCTGGTCTTCCCGGGCACACAGGGTGGCCCGCTGATGCACGTGATCGCGGCGAAGGCTATCGCGCTCAAGGAGGCGCTCGAGCCCGGGTTCAAAGAGTACCAGGCGAAAGTGGTCGAAAACGCCAAGGCCATGGCCGCGGCGCTCATGGAGCGCGGCTACTCGATCGTCTCGGGCGGCACGGAGAACCATCTCATGCTCGTCAGCCTGATCGATCAGGGCATCACCGGCAAAGCCGCCGATGCCGCACTCGGCCGCGCCCATATCACGGTCAACAAGAACTCCGTTCCGAACGACCCGCAGTCGCCGTTCGTGACCAGTGGCCTGCGGCTCGGCACGCCGGCGATCACGACACGCGGCTTCGGCGTAGAGGAAACGCGACAGCTGTCGGGCTGGATTGCGGATATACTCGACGATATCGAAAACGAGGATACGATCGAGCGAGTACGCGGCCGGGTGCTGGAGCTCTGCGCCCGGTTCCCCGTCTACGGCTGATCCATGAGACCCAGTGCATTGCCCGTTCTGTAGTCACGAAGAAACGAAAGTAATAGATTCGCGCCTCGCCGGCGAGGGCCGCCAGATTCGCCGGCGGCGTCAGTGCACCCATTGCAACGAGCGCTTCACCACGTTCGAGTCGGCCGAGCTCGTCATGCCGCGACTCATCAAGAACGACAGCAGCCGGCAGCCCTTCGATGAGTCCAAGCTGCGCAGCTCAATGGTGCGGGCGCTCGAGAAAAGACCGGTCGCGAGCGACGCACTCGAGCAGGCGATCGGGCGGCTCGTCCACAAGCTCCGCACGATGGGCGAGCGCGAAGTTCCGTCACGGCTCGTCGGCGAACTCGTCATGGAAGAACTTCAAAACCTCGATGAAGTCGCGTACGTGCGCTTTGCCTCTGTCTATCGCCGCTTCCAGGATGTCACTGAATTCGAAGACGAAATCAGGCGCTTGCAACGCATTTCGGAAGCCGCCGCCAGCCGCGAGCAGATGTCGCTGTTGCCCGACCTGCTCGGCAAGAAAAGCAAGTAAATACGAATGTCCCAATTTACGGACCAGGACCGTGCGCACATGACGCGAGCGCTCGAGCTCGCGGAGCGCGGCCGATACGGGGCACACCCGAACCCGATGGTCGGCTGTGTCATCGTGCGGGACGGCGAAGTGGTCGGCGAAGGATTTCACGAGCGCTGTGGAGAGGCGCACGCCGAGGTCAATGCGCTGAACGAAGCCGGCAACGACGCAGATGGGGCGACAGTCTTCGTCACGCTGGAGCCCTGCTCGTTTCGCGGCAAGACTCCGGCATGCACAGAAGCGCTGGCAGCCGCAGGCGTCGCTCGTGTCATTGCGGCGATGGAAGACCCTCATGCGCGGGTCAGCGGGGCGGGCTTCGAGATCCTGCGCGCAGGCGGTATCGGCGTCGATATCGGGCTGCTGCAATCCGAGGCCGAGGCGCTGAACGCGGGATTCCTCAAGTTCCACCGCACGGGAATGCCGTTCGTACGGCTGAAGATCGCAGCGAGTCTCGACGGCTGCGTGGCGATGGCCAATGGGCAAAGCCAGTGGATCACCGGACCCGAAGCGCGCGACGACGTGCAGCGGTTGCGGGCTCGCTCCGATGCGATCCTGACGGGGATCGGTACGGTATTGGCCGACGATCCCTCGCTGACGGTGCGACTACCTGAGCTCGCCGACGATGCGCGTCAGCCCGTGCGTGCCGTCGTCGACAGCAAGCTGCGCATGCCAATGTCCTCTCGAATGCTGGATCTTCCCGGCGAAACGCAGGTGTACTGCGTGGACGCAGCGAACCGGGCGGGCCTCGAAGCGGCCGGCGCCACGGTCATCGAAACGGCGGCGATCGACGGTCGGGTGGATCTCGAGGCGGTCGTGCAAGCGCTGGGCGCAATCGGTGCGATCGACATTCTGGTCGAGGCGGGCCCGGGCATCGCCGGCGCGCTCGTCGATGCGAATCTCATCGATGAGCTTGTGATTTACCAGGCGCCTCATATTATGGGTAGCGAAACCGCGCCTATGCTACGAACCCCGAACTGGCAGGCTCTGTCCGACCGGCGCGAACTCGACGTCATCGAGCGCACGCCGGTTGGCGGGGACCTCCGTATAACCGCGAGAATCAGGAACTGATGTTTACCGGAATCATCAAGGCCAAGGGCACGATCACGTCCATACAGCGTCGCAGCGGCGACGTGCGTATGACGGTTTCGTCTGGCGACATGCCGTGGTGCGACTACGAGGTCGGCGAAAGTATCGCTGTCAACGGCGTCTGCCTGACGGCGGTCGCGTTGCACGACGACGGCTTCGATACCGACGTGTCCAACGAGACCCTGAGCGTGACCGCACTGGCGTCGATCGGCGAGGGCTCCAGCGTCAACCTGGAGCCGGCGATGGCCGTCGGCGAGCGCCTCGGCGGCCACATCGTCAGTGGCCACGTCGATTGCGTGGGCAAGGTGCTGTCAGTCAAAGAAGACGCGCGTTCGATGCGTCTGAAGCTGGAGCTGCCGCGCGAATACGCACGTTATGTCGCGAAAAAGGGATCCGTCTGTATCGATGGCGTCAGCCTTACCATCAACGAAGTATCGGGAAACACGTTCGAAGTGAATATCATTCCGCACACGGCCGAGGTAACGACGAT